>SWCB01004247.1_pt1 | contig 20542 bp, 20 predicted proteins | sample 4692901 | NCBI WGS metagenome assembly SWCB01 (sample SAMN10267276, study PRJNA491770) | bioreactor metagenome | isolation source: DHS bioreactor inoculated with subseafloor sediment | place: Japan: off Shimokita Peninsula | collected 2006-08 | reverse complement strand
AGCAAAAGAGGAAGCAAAAGTTTTATGATAATTTTTTATTGTTCAAATAATATTAGGTTTTTTTGATAGTTTAAATCACTTTGTACAAATAAAAAATATTAATTTAAAGAATTTGTTTAGCATTTTACTTACTTCCTTTTCATTGCGGACTCATATTGTAGGTTAAGAGAGTTTATGCAAAAAGAAATAATAATTAATTCGTCCCCATCACAAAACCGCGTTGCAATTACTGAAGAAAGTACGCTCGTCGACTTTTTTGTTGATAATCCCGAAAAAAGAAGAATGGTGGGAGATATTTATCACGGTAAAGTTGCTAGGGTGTTACCTGGGATCAGAGCGGCCTTTATTGACATTGGTCTTAAACACGATGCTTTTTTACATTTTTCTGATATTGGAGATTCTTTTCATGAATTTCAGTCAGTCTTAGATGAAGAAGATTCTGAAATTAGTGTTGATGAAGACGAAGCAAATGGGAACGTAAAAAAAGATGAGAATAATAAAAAGTCTTCTTCAATTCCCAAGTTGCATAAAGGCCAGGATATAATTGTACAAATTATTAAAGAACCCGTGGTCAACAAAGGGGTAAGAATTTCCTCAGCAATTTCAATCCCAGGAAGATTTTGTGTTTTGTTACCTTTCGACAATAAAATCGGAATATCTAAAAAAATATCGGATTATAAAGAACGGAAAAGGCTCAAGATTCTTGCTAGAGGAATTATTCCAGAAAACTGTGGGTTAATTATTAGAACCGCAGCTAGAGAACAAGATGAAGCATCATTAGAAAGTGATATTAAATATCTTGTAAATACTTGGGAAAAAATCCAATCGAAAGTTAAAAATTCAAAACCCCCAGAATTGTTGCATAAAGATTTAACAACAACAACTTCTGTTATACGCGATCTATTTACTCCAAATGTTTTAAAAGTTTTTATTGATTCAAAAAGCCTTTACAAGGAGATTAGGGAGTATGTCCAATTAGTTCAACCTGAACTTTTGGATAAGATCGAATATTATAAATCTCGAATGCCAATCTTTGACGCGTTTAAAATTGAACAACAAATCAAAACTTTGATGGGCAGGAAAGCCCCAATGCCAAGTGGTGGTCATATTGTAATTGATCATACAGAGGCAATGACTGTTATTGATGTAAATAGTGGTAGGTATGCTGCAAAGAAAGAGCAAGAATTAAACTCCCTAAAAACCGATTTAGAAGCAGCGAGGGAAATTGTTAGACAATTAAGATTAAGAGACATTGGTGGTTTAATTGTAATTGATTTTATTGACCTGGAAGAAGACAAGAACAGAAAGAAAATATATGATGAGTTGCGGAAAGAGTTTAAGAAAGATCGAGCAAAAATTGCGCTATTGCCAATGACTGATTTTGGCATTGTGCAAATTACTCGTCAAAGGGTACGACAAAATATTGTTCAATCTATTAATGAAGTTTGTTCTTATTGTTCAGGATCTGGAATAATGACAAAGCGTTCAAGTGTCATACATGATATTGATGAGTGGTTGAAGAGATATAAAACAGAAGGAAAACATAGGAGTTTAATTTTGAGTGTGCATCCATCATTAAGCAATGATCTTAAAATTGGTTTGTTTTCAACATTAAATAAGTTGCAATTTCAATATTTTTTACGAATTAAACTTGAAGATAATGAACATATAAATCCCCAAGAGTTTGAAATTAAAGTCCCAAAAACGGGTGAAAAATTAAATTAGATTGACTTCTAAAAAATACAAAAGGAGTTATTATGAAATTCTTTATTGATACTGCGAATATTGAAGAAATTAAAGAAGCTGCTTCTATGGGTTTATTAGACGGAGTTACTACTAATCCATCACTAGTAGCAAAAGAAGGTAAAGACTTTAAACAATTGCTGAATGAAATTATTGAAGTTGTTGATGGACCTATAAGTGCAGAAGTAGTTTCAACAGAATACGATGGAATGTTGAAAGAAGCTCACGAATTAGCTTCAATTCATAAAAACATTGTTGTAAAAATTCCTCTTATTCAAGAAGGTATTAAAGTAGTTAAAACCCTCTCATCAGAAGGAATAAAGACTAATGTAACACTATGTTTTACAGCATCACAGGCGTTGTTAGCTGCCAAAGCTGGTGCAACTTACATTAGTCCATTTGTAGGGCGACTTGATGATATTAGCCATTCTGGTATGCAATTAATTGATCAAATTGTAACAATTTATAATAATTATGGTTATGAGACACAGGTATTAGTCGCAAGTATTCGTCACCCCTTACACTTAGTAGAAGCTGCCGAATTAGGTGCTCATGTTGCTACAATTCCATTTGGAGTTATTAAAAAATTATTTAATCATCCTCTAACGGATAGTGGATTAGAGAAATTTTTGAGTGATTGGAAAACGTTAAACGAAGGTTAATATGAAGCGAACAAAGTTTTATAATTGTCATTTAGATCATAATGCTAAAATGGTTGATTTTGCTGGTTTTGAAATGCCAATTCAATATTCTTCAATTATAGGAGAACATAAAGCTGTAAGAGAAACTGTTGGTGTTTTCGATGTTTCTCATATGGGTGAAATTATTATTAAAGGTGACAAAGCCTTGGATTTCGTTCAACATATTACTGTGAATAATGTTGCTAAATTGGAAGATGGTAAAGTGCAGTATTCTGCCATGTGTTATGAAGATGCTGGAATTGTTGATGATCTTTTAGTGTACAAATTAGTTGATAATGAATATTTATTAGTTGTAAATGGAGCAAATAAAGATAAAGATTTTGAATGGATGAATAGGAATAATTCGTTTGGTGTTGAAATTATTGATGAATCGGATGAATATTCTCTATTAGCAGTTCAAGGACCAAATTCAAGAAAAGTAATAGAAAAAGTTTTCAATCAAGAAGTTGATATAGAGTTTTACTCTTTTCTTCAATCTTCACTATTTGGAACTCCAGTTATAATTTCAAGAACTGGTTATACTGGCGAATTGGGGTATGAACTGTATTTCAAAGGCTCTTCAGAAGTTGCTGAAAAAATGTGGAATAAAATATTTGAAATTGGTGCTGAGTTCAAAATTGTCCCAACTGGTCTAGGGTGTAGAGATTCACTTCGATTAGAGATGGGTTACTGCTTATATGGAAATGATATTGATAAAACGACTACGACATTAGAAGCCGGACTAGGTTGGATTACAAAATTAAAAAAAGGTGAATTTATTGGTAGGGAGATATTAGTCTCTCAAAAAGAAAATGGATTAAAAAAGAAATTAGTTCCAATCGTTTTTAATGTAAGAGCATTCCCGAGAAAAGATTATGAAATTCAGAAGGAAGGTAAAAATGTTGGTAGAATTACTAGCGGTACTGTTAGTCCAATTTTAGAAAAACCAATTGCAATGGGATATGTTGATATTGAATTTGCAAAAGAGGGCGAAATTATAGATGTAATGATTAGAGATAAAGCGATTTCAGCTTCGATTACTAAATTGCCATTTGTGAAAAAATGATATGAAAATTAATACTCTGCTTTCACCCCTTAATGTTGATGAATTATATTTCTCTAACAAAACAACCATTGTTATTGATGTTTTAAGAGCAACAACAACAATTGTAACAGCATTAAACAATGGTGCCAAAGAAATTATTCCAGTCGGTTCAATAGAATTTGCTATGAAGGTTTCTGGAGATACATTTTCTGGCCAAACTTTATTGGCTGGTGAAAGACATACTAAGAAAATTGATGGTTTTTCTTTAGGCAATTCTCCTTTGGAATATGTTCATGAAGTTGTAAATGGAAAAACAATTGTACTTTTTACAACAAATGGTTCAAAGGCAATTGTAAAGGCAAAATACTCTTCCAAATTATTAATCTCTTCATTTCTTAATGCCAGTTGTATTGCCGAAAACTTAACAGGTTCTGATGAAGTTGTAATTATGTGTTCCGGCAATAATGGACTGTTTTCATTTGAGGATTCTGTATGTGCGGGTGACCTTATTGCTGAACTGAAAGAATTAAATGAAGATATTAAACTTGATGATGCCAGTAAAACTTGTTACCTCTTATTCAAAAAAAACAAGAAGAGATTAAAGAAAATGCTAATGGAAACAGAACACGGAATTAAATTGTTGGAATCTGGCTTCAAAAAGGATATAGTTTATTCGACTCAAAAAAACATTTTTGATGTTATCCCAGTTTATGATGCAGGTTCTATAAAATTGATGAAATAGATAACAGTACTTTATTAGAATGGCAAAACAAAAGCAAAATACGAAATCAAAAAGTTCTTCTGATACTTTTTTTATTATTTCCCTAGAAAAAAAGAAAAAATTAATTGGCATCTTTCTAGTGATATCAGCTGTGCTAATGTTGCTAAGTATTTTTTCATATTCTAGATATGATCAAGCGAATTTAAGCTATAGTTTTACAGATTTTTTTAAAGTATTCTCAACAAACCCAGATTTTTTACATAGGGCTCAATATACTCATAACTGGTTAGGAATCTTTGGCGCCTATTTATCACACTTTTTAATTAATTCAACATTAGGCTATTTTTCAGTAGTCATCCCAATAATATTTTTTGTTTGGGGATATACGATTCTAAAAAATAGTGAAAGAAAACTTGCTCTTAATATTTCTAATTTCTTTATAATTTCTGGAATCTTGCTAGCTACTTTTTTTGGAATTCTACGTTTTGATGAGCTATTCGTTAATCAGTATGAGTTTGCTGGAAATATTGGAGATTTTTTTGGTGCTGCCTTGGGCCGGTTGTTTGGGGTTTTGGGTGGTATTATTATTCTTGCAACTGCTATATTTATTGCTCTTTTTATTGCTTTCGATTTGAGATTCAGATACTTGAGAGCCTATTTTTCAAAGCTTTTTGAAAAATCAGAAGAAAACATTAAAATAAATGTTGAACAAAAGAAGAATAAGAATCTTGAAAAAATCAAAAAGTTAACGATTCCTAAAAAGAAAAAGAAAGAATTACCTGTTGAAACAAGTGACGAAGAAATTACTAAAGAAGAGACAAAAATTAGAATTGTTAGAGCTGATGAAAAATCTAAAATTTCTAAACCCCAGATTGAACCAAAAGTAATTGTTAGTCAATCTAAACAGATTTCTGATGAAATAATTCCTGCTGTAGATAAGGAATTAGAAGATGATCTTCCCGAACAATGGGAGGAAAATATAAAATATAAAGCACCATCTTTGGAGTTGCTTGAATTCTCTGATGATGAATCTGTTGAAATATCTGAAGTTGAATTAAAAGAGAATGCCGAACTCTTAAAAGAGAAATTAAAATTATTTGATATTGATATTGATGATATTTCAGTAACTCCAGGTCCTGTTGTTACTCTTTACGAGATTGTTCCTGCACCAGGTGTGAAAATTAGTAGAATCGTTAGCCTTGAACACGATATTGCATTGGCTCTTGCTGCTCGGGGAATTAGAATTATTGCACCAATTCCGGGGAAAAGTGCTATAGGTGTAGAGATACCTAATGAAAAATCCCAATTAGTAAGTGCAAGATCAATACTTTCTTTTTTACATAAGTCAAACGCTGAGCTACCAATTGCTCTTGGTAAAACAATAGTTGGTGAAGTATATATTACTGATTTAGCTATTATGCCTCATTTATTAATTGCTGGATCAACTGGATCAGGTAAGAGTGTGGGTATAAATATGTTAATCACAAGTTTGATTTATGCAAAAAAGCCTTCAGATGTAAAGTTTGTTATTATTGATCCTAAAAAGATTGAACTTTCCTTTTATGGTAAACTAAATAAACACTTCTTAGCTATTTCCCCTGATCTAGATGAGGAGATTATTACAAATCCCTCAAATGCTCTTTTAGTCTTAAAAGCTGTTGAGCATGAAATGGAGAAGCGGTATGATAAATTAGCAAAAGCGGGTGTTAGGCACATTGTTGATTATAATAAGAAGGTTGCAAATCCGAAAATAAAACCGGTAGATACCGACAAAATGAAACACCACAAACTACCTTACATCGTAGTTATAATTGATGAGTTAGCTGATTTAATGATGACTTCAGGGAAAGAAGTTGAAGCACCTATTGCAAGATTAGCACAATTATCTAGAGCAGTTGGGATTCACCTAGTAGTTGCAACGCAAAGACCTTCTGTAAACGTTATTACTGGTGTAATTAAAGCAAATTTCCCAGCTAGAATTGCATACCAAGTTGCAACCAAAATTGATTCACGTACAATTTTAGATATGAATGGTGCTGAACAATTGTTAGGTCGAGGCGATATGTTATTCTTACCCGGTGGAGTTCCTAAACCAATTCGCATGCAAAATGCTTTTATATCAACTGATGAAGTTGAAAAGGTTACAAACTATATATACACTCAGCCTGGATTTTCAAAACGCTATTTCTTGCCTTCCATGTTTGAAAAGAAAAACTCTGATACTGGCGGTTTTTTAACTGATTTAGATCCGATGTTTGAGGATGCTGCAAGAGTTATTGTAAGACACCAGCAGGGATCCGTATCCTTATTACAAAGAAGACTAAAGCTTGGTTACTCACGAGCGGCTAGAATTGTTGATCAATTAGAAGAGGCCGGTGTTGTTGGTCCGTCAGAAGGAAGTAAAGCAAGAGAAGTAATTGTTGAGAATGAAGAGCAATTGGAAACCATCTTGAGGAATATATGATAAATTTATTCTTAATGATTTCTTTTTTATTAGCTGGTCCAAGTGAGTCTACAATTTTAAAATTACAGGCTAAGTTTGAAAGCATTAAATATATGCAAGCTGATTTTAGTCAAAACTCAAATGGCGAAAATTCTTTAATCGGTAAGATTTATTTTTCAAAAGAAAATAATTATAGAATTGAGTTAAGTAATAACATTATTATATCCAACGGGTCATCAATTTGGAATGAAGATATAAAAAGAAAAAAAGTTATAATCTCCAATATTGATGAAGATCCTCTTGCTTTTTCATTATCTGAATATATTTATGAGTACCCAAGTAAATGTGACGTTACAGAAGAAAAAATTGATGATGGGTATTTAGTAATTTTATCAGGTGAGAATACGGACTTAAAATTTAAGACTACAAAGCTTTGGGTAAATCAAAATTATTTAATTTATAAAATTGTTGTAAGCGATTTTGGAGGAAATTCATTCACATTACAATTCACCAACATTGTGATAGACAAGTTTATCGACAACTCTTACTTTGAATATATTTCTAATACAACCAATAAACTAATTGATCTCAGATAATTAATTATGGATAAAATCAAAAAAGTATTTAGTTATTTGTTTCCATTAGTCTTAATGGTATTATTTCTTTACTTGGCATTTAAAAATATTGATTTCGAAAAAGTCATTAATATTTTAAAAACAATCTCCATTTCCTGGTTACTCATTTACATTTTTGTTTGGTTTTTCTCTCATCTAGCACGAGCTTATAGATGGAAAATTATAACTCATTCCGTCAAGGAAGACATCTCTTTACTGAATCTCTTTGGAGCAATAATGGTGGGGTATGGTGTAAATTGTGTGGTTCCAAGATTAGGTGAGCTTTATCGAGGACTATTTTTAGGTAAATGGGAAAATATTTCCCGTACTTCAATGGTCGGAACGATTGTTTTGGAAAGAGTAATTGATGTCCTTGTGCTTGGTTTTTCAGTTTTAATAAGTGTTGCTATTTACTCGGGAGATCTATTAAATGATATTAGCTGGTTAGAGTCAACTTTATATTTAGGCTTTTTTCTAATATTTGTCTTAATTGGATTTTTATTTCTATTGGTAAAATTTAAAGAAAAATTTTACAATGCAATATTAAAGTTTATTGGAAAATTCTCGGTTAAAGGTGCCGATGGACTTGGTAGGGTTTTTCATTTATTGACAGACGGATTTGCAAGTCTAAAAGGTGGTAAAAGCTTTGCAAAAGTTGCTATACTTTCCGGAACAATAATGATTTTATACGGACTCACTGCATACATTGGATTCTATATCCTTCATATGGATAAACTTCAGAATGTTGATTTTTCAATGGCGTGGATTGTAATGACAATTAGTGCCTTTGGTGTTATAATTCCAACTCCTGGTGCAACAGGTTCATATCATCTTATAGTAATTGCAGTGCTCGTTGGAATTTTCAATTTCTCAAATGAAATTAGCGGAGCTTTCGCTTTGTTAACTCACGCAATAACTTATATATTATTTATTTTATCGACAATTGCTCTAACATATTTTATTAACAAAAGACAAACTGCTAAACTATTGCCAGTTGCCAATTTTATAACTGTATTTAAAACTAAGTCCGGTGAATTTTGAAAAAATATTTAATTCTTTTTTGTATTGTAATTAACTCAGCCCTTTTTGCACAATTTGATCTTGGAGCTGGTATGGGATTAAATTTTTTTAGTTCTCCAGATTTGCGAGATTATATCAATTCCACTCTATCATCAGAGGAAATGTCTTCATTCAATACATCTGCAGATTTTTTTATTGAATTAGGATATAATATTAGCGAAAAATACCAAATTAGTGCTGAATATACTTTTAATATTTATTCAGTGAACGCTAACACAGGAATTGGAATATATGATTTGCAAATAAACCAACACAAACCATCTATTCTAGCATATTATATTATTTCTGGAATTGGATATAAATTCAAGCTTGGTGGCGGTGCTGGTTATAGAATTGGTTTAACTGATGAAAAACAACAGGGAACTACTCAGGTTTTTGAAACTACAGCGAATGGATTTGGATTTCTTCTTAAAGCGCAAGGTGATACAAAGCTGAGTGGAAATTTTTATGCGTTAATTGCCGGGGAAATTAGATATGATATATACGATGATATAGAAACATTTACTCCTGGTGTTACTTATAATATTAGTTCATTTGGTTTTGCGTTAAAACTTGGAACAGTCTACTATTTTTAGAGGAAAATTGTGAGCATTATTGAAGCTATCATACTCGGAATTATTCAAGGTCTAACAGAGTTTTTACCAATTAGTAGCACTGGTCATTTAACTGTTGTTGGAAAATTGATGAATTTAATTTCACCTGAACATCCAGAACAGTGGACATCATTTATTGCTGTTATTCAATTAGGAACGTTGTTGGCTATTCTTATCTACTTCTGGAATGATTTGTGGCGAATTACTCTGGAATTTTTGCAGGATAATCTCTTAAAGAGGAAAACTTTCTCAGAACAATCTTTTAACGCTAAGATGGGATGGTATATTATTATTGGGTCAATACCAGTTGTTATTATAGGTCTTGGCTTTAAAGATGTTATTGAGGGAGCCTTTACGAAAAATTTGTATGTAATTGGAAGCAGTTTAATTGTGCTTGGAATTATATTAGCATTTGCAGAGAAAATCGGAAAATTTAAAAAAGACTTAAATGAAATAAAATGGTATGATGCTTTAATCGTTGGTTTAGCTCAATCTTTAGCTTTAATACCTGGTTCATCAAGATCTGGAACCACGATAACTGCGGGTATATTTCTTGGCTTTAAAAGAGAAACAGCTGCACGTTTTTCATTCTTGCTTAGTGTTCCAGCAATTTTAGGTAGTGGTTTGTTACAACTTTATGAAGCACTAGAATATATTGACACATCTGGCGTTGTAACACTAGTAATAGCCACGATAGCATCAGCAATCAGTGGATATTTAACAATTGGTTTTTTACTCAAATTCTTAAGATCAAATTCAACTTTTGTGTTTGTATTTTATAGAATTATAGTTGGGGTGATTGTAATATTTATGGTGTGGAATAACATAATTATTCCATAAAGGAGGCGGTTTGAAATATTTAGTTTTACTAATGTTAATTACAATTGTAGCATGTACTTCTGAAGAAAAGAAGAATAACAATGAAATAGAAAATAAATATGACAATAAAAATATAGAAGAGGTAAAAGTGAAAGAATTAATGACACTTGAAGAAAATGAAATGTTAGTTGCTCAGATCAGTACAACCATGGGTGATATTGAAATTGAATTATTTGCTGAAAAAACTCCGAAAACAGTTGAAAATTTTGTTGGACTAGCTTCAAAAGGTTACTATGATGGGATAATTTTTCATCGTATAATTGCCGACTTTATGATTCAAGGTGGTGATCCAACCGGATCTGGATCTGGAGGTGAGAGTTATTTTGGCGGATCGTTTGATGATGAGTTTCATGATGAATTAACACATAATGGAATAGGTGTATTATCAATGGCTAATGCAGGACCTGGTACTAATGGGAGTCAATTTTTTATTACACTCGTTCCAACACCTTGGTTAGATGGTAAACATTCAATTTTTGGTAAAGTAGTTAATGGGTTAGATATCGTTGAAAGTATTGGAAAAGTAGAAACTTCAAAACCATTTGATAAACCATTAAAAGATGTTGTAATGAATAAAGTTATTGTTGAAAAAAGGCAAAAAAAGTAGTTCAATAATATTAGAATTAGAAATTTCTCTAAAATTTTGATCAGGTTTCAATATTAAATAATTCTGTAAATGAGTAAATATTATTCAAATATCACCTCAATATATTCCTTGGTTTCAGATATTAAGATAGAAGATTTGAAACCATTATATTTTTTGTTTGGTGAAGATCATTTTACAATTAGCGGTGCAATAAAGGCCATCACAAAAAAAGTTAAACCTTTACTTACTTCTGATTTTGATATAGAAACTATTAGTGCTAATAAAAAAGCAAACATTTCAGATCTTATTGATCTGGCCTATACTTTTCCATTTGGATCTGAAAAAAAACTATTGATTGTTAATAATTTTGAAAACTATAATAACAAAAAACAATTGTTAGATTATATTAATGGCCTTCCAGACTCCACGGTTTTAATAATTGCTAATTACGGTTCGATCAATAACTTAAAATCAGAACCTTATAAATCTTTAGAAGCAAAGAAATTAATTTTTGAAGCTAGAGAATTAAAGGGTGGTGAATTAGAAAACTGGGTAAAAAAAAGATGTAGTCAATTAAGTTTTAATATAAGTTCAGAAAGCGTTAAAACTTTAGTTGAGATAGTTGGGGAAGACAAATCATTGATAGAAATGCAGCTTCAAAAGTTTAGAAGTTTTTTAGGTAGTAATAATGAAATTACAACTGAAGATATTAAAAAGCTATCCTCCGCAACAAAAGAATATTCCATCTTTGATTTGCTAAATTCAATTGGAAAAGGAAAGATTGCCGACTCGTTAAAAGTTATCAATAATTTGCTTGCCCATGGAAAAGATTTAGTATTTATTGTTAACATGCTTACCAAGTATTTCTCAGTAATTTCACAATCAATTGAGTTGCAACAAAGAAAATTCTCAGATATTGATGCTTCTAATGCAATTGGAGTTTCAAAATATTATTATATAAACTGTAAAAATGCTTCTTATTTTAGAAATGAAACAAAGTTAATCCAAGCTTCTAAAGCGTTATATAATACTGACTTAGCTTTAAAGACAACAGGTGTTGACCAAAAGACATTATCTGCAATAATGTTGACAGAAATATTTTCAGATAATGGAAATAATTATAGAATTAATTGAAACAATTATATTATAACAAGAGTATAAAGTACATTGAAGAAAAGACTTACTGGACTTACTGACGAAGAGTTAATTAAAGAATTTCAAGATAATAATACAATTGAAGCTTATGAAACACTAGTCAGTAGATTTAAAGATCCGTTGACTAACTATGTTTACAGATTTCTGGGTGATAGGGATATATGTACTGATATTGTTCAAGATACTATGATTAAGTTTTATTTGCATAAAGATTCATATAAGTCATTTGCAAAATTCTCGACCTGGATTTATACTATTGCTGGTAATTTAGCAAGAAATGAACTTAAAAGAAGAAAACGACGTGTAATATTTTCGCTGAACAATGATGATGAAGAAAAAAAAGTTCAAATTGAAGATACGTCATTTGTTTCTCCGGAAAGATCAACTGATAGTCAAATAAAAGGAGAAATTATTCAGAAAGCTCTTTTAAAGGTTAAGCCGGTTTATAGGGAAGTTGTTATTTTAAGAGATATTGAAGGTCTTTCTTATGAAGAAATAGCAGAAATTACTGAGTTATCTATTGGTACAGTTAAATCAAGGATAAACAGAGGAAGAAAACATCTTCAAGAGTTATTAAAAAATATATACAGTGGGTAGTTCATGAAAAAAGATCTTTACAATTCTAAGGATGCAGATTATCAACATGTAATTAAGTTGTTAAGGGAGATTCCAAAGGAAAAAGCTCCAGACAATTTCGAATATAATTTAAGTATCAAGATAAAAAACAAAAATTTTGATCTAAATACAAAGAAATCATCAATATTTCTTCCATGGAAAATCTTAATGCCAGCTGCTGGAGTAGTGGTTGCATCATTCTTATTGTTTTTTACAATATTTAGCGAATCTGATTCTTTAGAAAACCCATTTCAAATAAAACCTCAATTAAGAAATGAATTGAGTAGTAATTTACTCATGTCATCAAAAGTTTTTGGAAGTAAAAATAAGATTAACGATAACGATGTGGTTCTTAAAGAGGAAATATCGGTAGTTGATTCTGATGTTTTAGCTGAAAGCATAGTTGAAAATAAGACGGTTGATGCAGAAACAAAAGAAAATAAAACAATTTTCCCTTTTGATAAATCTACTTCAACAAACCTTGATGATTTACTCGATAAAAAAAGAAATATATCTAATATTAATAGAAGAGCGACATTGGCTGGTAGATCAAACTCTCATTCATCATTTAATGGATTTTATATTAGAGAGGAAGTTGATAAAGATTATGTAGAAGCATTGAAAGCCAGAAATGATTCGCTTAAAAAAGCTATGAAAGTAATTAATAAGAGCCTGAAATAGAAGATATTCTAAGTGGCTGTTGAAATTAAGTTTAATTATTGTTATTTTTCTTAGCTAATTTTTAATAGGGAATGTTATGAAAAAAGGAATACACCCAACATATCAGAATTGTGAAGTAACTTGTGTTTGTGGCAATTCTTTCACTACTAAGTCTACGGTTGATCATATTAAATTAGAAATTTGTTCTGAATGTCATCCATTTTTTACTGGTAAGCAAAAATTATTAGATTCAACTGGTCGAGTTGAAAGATTTAATAAGAAATACGGTATAAAAAAATAATTTTAGAGCTTTCTCATCTTATATTTGAGAAAGCTTCTACTTTCCATAGTAGCTCACATCAATAATCGTTATATTTCTATTCTTTTTATTAAATTTAACCTACTTATTTTAGTATTATTTCAGCAATCGAAAGATAATTTATGAAAATGGAAGAAATCAATATTGAACCAAGTATTAATTTGTATGCTGGTGTTCGAGGTTTAGCAGTTAAAATTATAAATAGAGTTGATAGAACGGATGCCTATCTTGATAAATTATTGGATATAGAAATTAAGCTTTCCGAATTATCCGGTAAGGATAAAGCTCTTTTATTTGAAATAGTTCACGGTGTAATCCGATGGTTAGGTCGAATTGACTGGATTCTGAATGGCTTTTACAAAGGGCAATTTTCTAAATGTATTCCAAACGTTAAGAACTCTATGAGAGTGGCACTTTATCAAATCCTATTTTTGGATAGAGTTCCTGACCATGCCGCAGTAAATGAGTCTGTTGAATTTGTCAAGAAACTGCAAGGAGAAAAGTCAGCAAATTTAACCAATGCTGTTTTACGTAATATTATTAGGAATCGAAAAGGAATTAGATATCCAAATCGTGAAGAAGATGTTGTTGGATATTTTGCGGCTTATTATTCGCATCCTACTTGGATGGTTAAAAGATGGGTTAATAGATTTGGAGAAGAAGAAACCGAAAAATTGTTGATTGCAAATAATCAAAAACCTTCCCACACTCTGAGAATAAATACCCTTAAAACTAATGTTGATGAGCTAAAAAAATTATTAAAATCGGTTGATCTTAGTTTCTACGATGGGAAATACTTAAAAGAATATCTTCAATTGTCGGCAATAACAAACATAACTAACTGGGAATATTTTCAAAAGGGATATTTTTCAATTCAAGATGAGAGTACGGGTTTCTCATGTAAAGCTCTCAATCCTCAACCAGGTATGAAAATTCTTGATCTCTGTGCCGCCCCTGGAGGAAAGACTTCATTTCTTGCTAATATGATGAATAATGAAGGTGAAATAGTTGCCTTAGACAAATTTGAGAGTCGACTTGAACTATTCAAACGAAATATTAAAAGATTAGGTGTTACAAATGTTCGTCCAACTGTAAAAGATGCTTTAGAGTTTAATGAAGATAATTTTGATGGGATTCTTGCAGATGTACCTTGCAGTGGATTGGGAACATTAACAAAGAAACCAGATATTAAATGGAAGAAAGATTTTGGGGATATAAGGAAACTTAATAAAATTCAGTTCGAACTCCTGGAAAAAGCCGGTAGCTTGATTAAAGTTAATGGTACAGTTATTTATAGTACTTGTACAATTGAACCTGAAGAGAATATAAATATTGTGAATAAATTTTTGGAAAAGTATAATAACTTTGAGTTGGTGAGTCTAAAAGATCAATTTGAATCTAATTTATTGGATGAGAACGGATGTGTTCAAACCTTGCCTAGTAAGCACAAAGTAGATGGAGCATTTGTTGCTAAACTTATAAGAAAATCTTAATTCCCGAGTGTAATTATGAGTAACGAATACCTTAAAAAATTGGCTGAAGAGTTAAAAGAGACTCGAAAAAAAAAGAGACTCACTGTTGATCAAATATTTACTAAAACAAGAATTGATAGAAAATATTTATCTGCTATAGAAGAGGGGAATTTTTCTATTATGCCGGAAGTTTATATCCGGGCATTCATTAAAGAATATTCTAAAACAATTGGGTTAGATTCTAATGAAATTTTAATAAAGTATGATAAAGCAAAAGCGGGATTAGATTTTGAAGAGCCTTTAGAAGAGGAAGAAAATGTTGAAACGCCTGTTGTCAGTGAGAAAATAAAAACCATAATTTCACCAATTACTCAATTTGAAGCAAAGACAGATATTCAAGAAGGTCGCAAGAAAACAAATTCTAATTTTTACTATGCTCTTGTCGCTATAGTATTGTTACTCTTCATTTTCGTCATTTACAAAGCATTTCTTACTGAAAAAAGTACTGAGATAATTACCGAGAAACCATTTGATGAAATTGTTCAATCTCAAAATCATTCGCCTAAAGAAATAATTGAAGAGCCTGATTTGGAGAATCAATATAAATTGGATGCAAATAAAATTGAACCCAAGAAAATTGAACAAATCAAAAAGCAAGAAAATATTGAAGAGAAATTAACTAATGATCAGATTATATCACAGCAACCAATAATAGCTGGTCAATTAACACTAACAATTGTGGGTAGTGATAAATCTTGGATAAGAGTTGTCTCTGATGAGAAAGATAATGTTGAATTTATTATTGAAAATGGTGTGACAAAAATCTTAAATGCTAAAGATAAGTTTTATTTACATATTGGGAATTCAGGTGGTATAAAGTTGTTGCTCAATAATAAGGATTTATTATTCAGTGGATCATCTGGAAAAGTAAGAAAGATATTTGTAACCAAAAATGGTATTGAATACTTAAGAAGAACACCTATTGTAAATGCAAATCAAGGATGATATTGATAAAAAGATTTCTGATTTAAGAAAACAAATCAGAATGCATGATTATAATTACTATGTCTTAGCAGAGAGCAAGATTAGTGATTATGATTACGATCAGTTATATCAAGATTTAGTTAAATTAGAAAAAGAAAATCCAGAGTTTTTAACTTTGGATTCACCTACCCAGCGTGTCGGTTCGAACTTAACAAAAGAATTTTTACAAGTGCATCACAATACACCAATGTTAAGCTTATCAAATTCCTATGAGGAAAAAGATTTATTAGATTTTGATAAGAGAATTAAAAACATGCTAAATATCAATAATGATATTGAATATGTAACAGAACTAAAGATAGATGGTGTTTCAATAAGTATTCGATATGAAAATGGTCTTTTAACCACAGCTGCAACACGAGGGGATGGATTTGTTGGTGAGGAAGTAACTAATAATATAAGAACCATAAAATCTCTTCCTCTATCTGTAAATTCCTCAAATAAAAAGATTCCATCATCATTTGAAATACGTGGTGAAGTATTTATGAAAGTTGAGGAGTTTAAAAAGTATAATGAATCTAGAGAAAAAAATGGATTAAAATTATTTGCAAATCCACGCAACTCATCTGCTGGAACTTTGAAACTACATGATCCTAAAGAAGTGGCATCCAGACCACTTGATATTTTTATTTATTATCTCCTTTCCGAAGAACAAACATTTGAAAGTCAGTCTACAAATTTGGAATTCCTCAAAGAAATTGGATTTAAAATAAATCCAATTTCAAAGCTATGCTCAAATATTTCTGAGGTTCTTGATTTTTGCGATTATTGGAATGTGCATAGGGCGGAACTCCCATATGATATTGATGGCGTTGTAATTAAGGTTAATAAAATTAATCTCCAACTGGAATTAGGAAATATTGCAAAGTCACCACGCTGGGCAATTGCATATAAATTCGCAGCTCAAAGAATTAGTACAAAACTCAAAAGCATAACTTGGCAGATAGGGCGAACTGGAGCAGTAACACCAGTTGCAGAATTAGAGCCTGTATTTCTTGCAGGTTCAACTATAAGTAGAGCTACTCTTCATAACAGAGATGAGATTGAGAGAAAAGACATTAGAGTTGGTGATACGGTAATACTTGAAAAAGGTGGAGATGTTATTCCAAAAATTATAGAAGTCGATCTTAAAAAAAGAAATCTTAATTCAAGAATGACAAAAATTCCTTCTGAGTGTCCTGTTTGTGGAGAGAAGCTAATCTATTCAGAAGAGGAAGTAGCAATTTATTGTGTAAATAATAATTGTTCAGCACAAATTAAGGGGCAAATTGAGCATTTTGCATCAAGAGTTGCAATGGATATTGAAGGACTTGGAAAGTCTTTAGTTGATCAATTTGTTGATATGAAGTATTTAACTTGTTATACTGATATCTATACATTAAAAGATAAGCAAGCTGAATTAATTACTATTGAAAAACTGGGTGGGAAAAGTGTAAGAAATTTATTGAGTGCTATTGAAAAGAGTAAAGACCAGCCTTTTGAAAAGGTTTTATTTGCTTTAGGTATTAGATTTGTTGGGGCTGGAGTTGCAAAAAAGTTAGCGAAAGAATTTAAAAATATCGAGGCTCTTATGAATGCTTCAAAAGAGCGAATTGAAGAGGTTAAAGAGATTGGTCCTAGTATATCAGATAGTTTGTTATTGTTTTTTAGTAACACAACAAATCTAATAAAGATAGATTTACTCAAGAAAGCCGGACTAAAATTTGAAATAGTATCCGATGAAACTATTGAAGAAATCTTTGATGGTTTTTCTTTTGTTTTAACAGGAACGCTCAAGAGTTTGTCACGAGAAAACGCAAAAGTAGAAATTGAAAAACGAGGTGGAAAGGCTACATCTTCAGTTAGTTCTAAAACTAATTATGTTTTAGCTGGTGAAAATGCTGGTTCTAAATTAGATAAAGCGAAAAAGTTGGGAGTTAAAATCTTAAATGAAAATGATTTTATTTCTTTAATAGGAAACTAAGATTTTGTTTGAAGAGTATAAAAATAAATTAGGTTATTACATTTTCAAAAAGAAAATGTTTAAAGAATTTAACACCTCTTATTCTTTTAAAGATTTTGTAGGAAATTCTGTAGATTATTTAATTATTCTTCCACTTAATGAATTGGATTTTGCTAATAGTTTTGATGTAGCTAAATATTTTAGAATTCACAAAAAACATGTGACATTATTTATCCCGGAGCACAAAGTTAATACTGTTGAAATTAGCAGGCACTATAAACATATTAGTTATAATATAGATAATATTTCAAAGTTTGGTTTACCCACAAAATTATTTGTTAAACTGTTAAATGAACATAAGTTCGATGTACTTATTGATTTGGAAAGAGAAAACAATCTATTTTTGACGGCAATTACTAGTTTAAGCAATGCAAAGTTTAAAGTCGGTTTTAAAAAAACAGATATTGATGATCTTTACAATTTTCAGTTGGTTAACACTAAAATTAATTCTGAAATATCATATAGAAATTTGTTAAATTCATTAAAGATGTTTTAAAAAATGTTTAATATTTCTCAATTGTTCTAACAATAGATAAACTTTAACTATGGAAGAAAATGTAAATTTTGAATTTAAGAAAAATGGTGATGTGGCAATCTTTAAATTGCTGGAAAAATCATTTGATTCCTCTATTGCGGGCTTAGTGAAAGGTGAATTAACAATATTATTATCAGCGGAAGATGTTAAGAAGTTGGTATTTGATCTTTCCGAAATTGAGTATTGTGATAGCTCAGGTTTAAGTGCTATTTTATTATCATTTAGAATTCTACAATCAAACGATGGACAAATAAGATTAGCTTCCCCTCAAAAAAGTGTAAGAACACTGATTGAAATATCACAGCTCAATAGAGTACTTCCAATTAAAGAAACAGTTGATGATGCTGTTGAAGAATTAAAAGTAATATAGGTCTTATTAGTGGATAAAACTTTTGATTATGTAATTATAGTTGCGTTTCTAATCGGTATTGCAATCTTTGGTATTCTTAAAGGTGGAAAGCAGAAAACTGTAGAAGATTATTTTTTAGGTTCAAAATCTGTCCCTTGGTGGGCAGTTTGTTTTTCAATAGTTGCCGCAGAAACAAGTACTCTTACTTTTATTTCAATTCCAGGTTTAGCATACTTAACAAATCTTAATTTTCTGCAAGTTACTTTTGGATATTTTATTGGAAGACTTATCATTGCCAAGTTTTTTCTGCCGTCCTATTTTACCGGAGAATTAAATACTGCATATGCTTATTTAGAAAAAAGATTTGGTGGAAAGACTCGTTCATTTGCGTCAATAGTATTTCTATTTACACGTACTGCTGCTGATGGTGTTAGATTATTTGCTACTGCGATTCCACTTAAACTTATGTTGGATATTGATTATCCTACTGCAATTGTAATTATTGCAGCTATTACTTTAGTTTATACAATTACTGGTGGAGTAAAAGGAATAATCTGGGTTGATGTTGTACTAATGGGCATATATTTAGGTGGAGCATTACTAGCTGGATATTTTCTAGTAGGGCATTACTTGCCTGAAGGCTTTTCTTCCATAGTTAGCGCAGCACAAGCTGAGAGAAAGCTTAGTGTTTTCAATTTCAATTTTGGATCTTCTATCGGCGAATTCTTTGCAGAACCTTATACATTGATAAGTGGTGTGTTAGGTGGTGCGTTCTTATCCATGGCATCGCATGGTACCGATCAGTTAATTGTTCAAAGATTACTTAGTACAAATAATCTTAAGCAAGCACAAAAAGCTATTATTGGAAGCGGCATTTTAGTGGTTTTCCAGTTTGTGATTTTTCTTGTAGTAGGCGTTGCATTATATGCTTATTACGGTCAATTGGAAATAAGATCTGATGAGATCTTCCCGAAATTTATTATTGAACAATTACCATCACCATTCTCTGGAATTATTATCGCCGGATTGTTTGCTGCGGCTATGTCAACCTTAGCGGGTTCTATTAGTTCATTATCCTCCTCAACAATGTTAGATTTATATAATCCATTTAACCCTAATAGAAATAAGGCGAATGATCTTAAGGTTTCTAGATTGTTCACTGTTATGTGGGCAATATTGCTAATATTTGCAGCATTATTTTTTATGAATTCCCCGCAAACCGTGGTTGAGTTAGCACTTAGTATAGCATCATTTACTTATGGTGGTTTGTTAGGTACATTTATGCTCGGACTTTTTGTTAAAGAAGCTAAACAAGAAGATGCTCTTGCTGCGTTTACTTCAGGTATCTTTATTATGATCACCGTTATTTCTCTTAACCTTGTTGCTTGGACATGGTTCACACTAATTGGAGTATTAGCAACTATCTTAATTGGAACTTTGCTAACTTATTTAAGTAGAAAATAATAATATTATTCTATCCCCAGATTTAATATGTTTGATAATAATAGATTAAAAAAAATAGAGCTTATCGTCTTTGATCTTGATGGAACTTTATTAAATAAATATGGTGAAATAGGAGAAAAATCGATTGAATATGTTCATGAGTTAAAGAAAATGGGAGTTAGGTTTTCTTTTGCAACTGGCAGACTGCATAATGCAATTACTGAATATGCAGCTTTACTGGGTTTAGAGAGTCCTCTAATTTCATTAGATGGAGCTATCATAAAAAGTTATCCAGCTAACCAAATTATTTATGAATCATATATCAAAACGGCTTATGTAAAAAAAGCTATTGAGATGGCAGAAAACGCACTACTTAAAGTAGCACTTAGTTATGATGAAGCTATTTATTATACAGAAGAGAATTCTCTTGTTCCTCAGCTAATGGAAAAGTATGAAGCAAAATTTGAGCAAATAGATTCTTATAAAGAATATCTTTCACAAGCATTGGAAATTGTTATTTGTGGAGATTACAAGAAATCAATAAAAGCTATTGAAGAAAAAATG
>SWCB01005731.1_pt1 | contig 20747 bp, 15 predicted proteins | sample 4692901 | NCBI WGS metagenome assembly SWCB01 (sample SAMN10267276, study PRJNA491770) | bioreactor metagenome | isolation source: DHS bioreactor inoculated with subseafloor sediment | place: Japan: off Shimokita Peninsula | collected 2006-08 | reverse complement strand
ATAAATTAAGTATGATCGACCTACAACAGTTTGCTCAGACATAGCCTAAAGAAAGCCCCAGCATATTCAAAGAATAATACTGGGGCGATACTACCACCGCTGCCTACTTTATTTGTCGTAATAGATTAATATTATTACTGTTGTTTATATTATTAGACCAGTAATTATTGCTTTTCTACTCCCCAAAATGTGTGCAATAACATTGCAAAGCACATATAGAAAACCCATTAATTCTTTACGTATGTAGTTGTAGGCTATCCCTGCGTTATAAAGTGTTGCTAACATAGCGCTTTTTTATTTTACCCTAAGTTATTGTTTTACTTTTTATTGTTTTTCTTCTGCAGCAAGCAGCAGGTTGCTCCCATCAGTTATCAGTAAATAAGACTTACTGATATCTAAATTGCATAAATCTACAGATTGAGCATTAAAACTTAAATCATCTTTACAAGATTGAATTGTGAGGTATTTTGTGACGATACCTTTAGTTGCACTAATAATTTGAATATCATTAGGATTAACATTAACTACTTGAGTATTATCTGATTGGCTAAAAATACGTACTCTATACACAGAATTCACAGCTGATGGTTGTCGTTTCAAAGCTGTTAGCATCAAATCATCTTGGAGTTCACCACCATTTCGCCATGCAATTGCCCACCATTTATCGGTGTCTTCTATGGTAATCGACTTTAATTCAGCTTGTTGTGTTTGACTGTTAGTATCTTGTATACCGAGGCTAGCTCTTATTGAATCGGTTTTTGTCCATTCGAAGGTTTTACTGATAATTTCATTATTGTTGTTAGTAATAGCTCTATTATTTGGGTCAAAAAGTAGCGATGTACTGGTACTACTATTTATAAAATAATCCATTGAGTCTAATGACGTATTTACAAATTGCACGTTAGCACTACGCGTACGATTAAGGTCTGCAATGTTCGGATCTATCTCTGCTACTGCTTGCACTTCTTCAATAACAGCCTCTATTGCATCGTCACCGCTTGAGCCTCCGCAACCAATAAGAGAAAAAGAAAGACAAATACTGAGTACATATCTAAACATGTTAGCAACCTCTTTTATTATTATTCCTGACCACGAAATAAGCATATTTCAATTCTTAGTGTTTTTTTGATGAATATATGCAGTAAAGGTGAACTAATGTTAAGTTTTTAATAAATAAAAGAATTTATCCTCTTAAATATGAGAATTTTATTATCAAAGCTAAAAAATAGGACTAATTAGTGTCAATTAATCGTTTTTAAATCATATTTTCGACAATGAAGCAGTCGCATAAGACTGTAGATGTCTCATGAATGATTACTCTGAATTCTTCATCTTGAGGTCTTTGAGTATATGCCCATGTTACCTTAAGGTGCTGACTTTGCATTTTGAAGAATCATGAGTATAGAACCTTTACCCTTGATGATTTTAAACCACAAAAGATAAAGGTTATTTTTTAAAGATAAATATCTTTTATTAGCACATTTTTCGTTTTAAACCACTAATGTCGAGTAGTCGGGTGGCGATTTCTTCTACTGAAAGAGATGATGTATTTAAGTAGGGTATCGCTTCCCGTCTGAACATTCCTTCAACTTTATGCAGTTCTTTTTCACACTGCTCTAAGCTCGCATAATCGCTGTTGGCGTAGCGTTCATTTCGTATGGCGACTAGGCGTTCGATGTCAATGGTTAACCCATAGGTTTTAAAGCGATAAGGCTCTATGGCAGCAGGCAGTTTAAGGCTTGTCATATCTTCGGCGATGAAGGGGTAGTTAACTGCTCTTATGCCAAATTGCATCGCAAGATATAGGCTTGTTGGGGTCTTTCCGCAGCGAGATACACCCAATAAAATCACATCTGCTTGGTCAAGATTATTCAGTGAAATCCCATCATCATGCGCGAGGGTATATTCAATGGCGGCGATACGATCTTGATAGCTAGCGGCATCCTTGTTAATACTATGTGAACGTTGTAACTGAGGCTCTGGTTCAAGCTGCAAATCGTGCTTTAAAGGCTCAACTAGCACATTCAAGACGTCGTAGAAATGCGCGTTACTTTGTTCAATGATGACCTTTACATCAGGTATAACGATTGAATAGAAGACTAAAGGCTTAATGCCCGTCTTATTATAAGATTGATTTACAAGGAATTTAACCTGTTCTGCACGTTCATTTGTTTCAATGAAAGGGTGCGTTGTTTGGCGTGTTTCGATTGGAAATTGCCCTAAAACGGCATGTCCAAGTGTCTCAGAAGTGATCGCTGTACCGTCAGAAACGTAAAACACATCACGAAAATTGGATTTGCGCTGCATAAAAAGTTGAATCCTTAAAATAATTCTGTAACGTTCACCGTATAAATACTTATAACAATAACTTTACAGGGTATAGACATCAGCCCGACCATTGTGACGCAGTATTTTTTTAACTGCCAATGCAATCGTTTCCGTTGAGATCTTGCCCACATTTAAGCTAAATCCAAAAGCAAGGAGATTCGTCGTGCAACAGAATGTAGTTTGGTACGATGCTTTATCAATGAATGACGTTGATAAAGTGGGTGGAAAAAATGCTTCGCTGGGTGAGATGGTAGCCAATCTTGCAAATGCAGGTGTGAAAGTTCCAAATGGATATGCGACAACCTCGCATGCTTTTAATCAATTTCTGGAAGCTGGCGGATTAAACAAGCGTATTTATCAACTATTAGAAGAACTTGATGTTGATGATGTAAATGCGTTAAAAGTTGCTGGCGAAACCATTCGCAACTGGGTATTGGAAGCTGAATTACCCGCTGACTTAGAGCAGGATATTCGAGTATGTTATGCAGAACTCGGTAACGGTGACGACATGTTGTCTGTTGCTGTTCGTTCATCTGCAACCGCTGAAGATTTACCTGATGCTTCGTTTGCTGGCCAGCAAGAAACATTTCTAAATGTGCGCGGAATCGATGCCGTTATTGAAGCAACAAAGCATGTATTCGCTTCGTTGTTTAATGACCGTGCTATTTCATACCGTGTTCACCAAGGGTTTGATCATGAAGGTGTTGCATTGTCTGCTGGTATTCAGCGTATGGTGCGTTCAGACAAAGCTTCTTCGGGGGTAATGTTTACCCTTGATACCGAGTCTGGCTTTGATCAGGTGGTGTTTATTACATCATCATGGGGCTTAGGTGAAATGGTTGTGCAGGGGGCTGTTAACCCAGATGAATTCTACGTTCATAAGCCAACACTTGAGGCAGGTAATCATGCCGTTGTGCGTCGTACCATTGGTTCAAAACAAATCAAAATGGTTTACGCCGAGGGCAAAGAGCTAGGTACACAAGTTGATGTGATTGATACCACCGAAGAAGAACGTCAGCAATTTTCGTTAACCGATGATGAAATTGCGTCGTTAGCAAAACAAGCATTGATTATCGAAAAGCATTACGGTCGCCCGATGGATATCGAATGGGCCAAAGATGGTATTACTGGTGAATTACTGATTGTTCAGGCACGCCCTGAAACAGTACGTTCTCGCGATGACCAACAAGTGATGGAACGCTTCCATCTTAATGCTCAAGCATCGGCAATCATTGAAGGCCGTGCTATCGGCCAACGTATTGGTGCTGGTGCTGTTCGTGTTGTTGCTGATTTAAGTGAAATGGATCAGGTTCAACCGGGTGATGTATTAGTTGCAGACATGACAGACCCAGATTGGGAGCCTGTGATGAAAAAAGCATCTGCTATTGTCACTAATCGAGGTGGACGTACATGTCACGCGGCAATCATTGCACGTGAACTTGGGATACCTGCGGTTGTGGGCTGTGGTAATGCAACCTCAATTTTAAGCACCGGTCAGCATGTTACTGTATCTTGTGCGCAAGGTGAGACGGGCTTTGTGTATGAAGGCGAACTTGATTTTGAAATTCGTCGTTCATCAGTGACTGATCTCCCAGATCTTCCTCTTAAAGTCATGATGAATGTGGGCAACCCAGATCGTGCATTCGATTTTGCTTGTATTCCTAATGAAGGGGTAGGGTTAGCTCGACTAGAGTTCATTATTAACAAGATGATTGGCATTCACCCGAAAGCCTTACTTAACTACGATGAACAATCTGACGAGCTTAAAGCTGAAATAGATAAGCGTATTGTGGGTTATGAAAACCCTGTTGAGTTCTACATCGAGAAATTAACAGAAGGGATTTCAACGCTTGCTGCTGCATTTTGGCCAAAGCGCGTTATTGTGCGTATGTCCGATTTTAAGTCGAATGAATACCGCAATTTAGTGGGTGGTATTAACTATGAGCCGACAGAAGAAAACCCAATGTTAGGGTTCCGTGGTGCTTCTCGTTATATTTCACCACAGTTCCAAGATTGTTTTGCACTTGAATGTGAAGCAATGAAGCGCGTTCGTGAAAAGATGGGCTTAAAAAATGTTGAAATCATGATCCCATTTGTACGTACGGTAAGTGAAGCGGCATCGGTTATCGATTTGCTGGCTAAATTTGACCTGCGTCGTGGCGAAAACGGTCTGAAAGTCATTATGATGTGTGAATTGCCGTCAAATGCAATTCTAGCGGATGATTTCTTGAAGTATTTTGATGGCTTCTCGATTGGCTCAAACGATATGACTCAGTTAACGCTTGGTCTTGACCGAGATTCTGGTGAAATTGCGCATATGTTTGATGAGCGTAATCCTGCAGTAAAAGCAATGTTATCTATGGCAATTAAAGCCGCCAATAAAGCCGGTAAATATGTTGGCATTTGTGGTCAAGGACCATCAGATCACGATGATCTCGCAGATTGGTTGATGGAGCAGGGCATTGACTCCGTTTCATTAAACCCAGATACGGTACTTGAAACATGGGTACATTTGGGTAAAAAGTAAGTTGAATAAGAACGCCTATTTAAAGCCTGCATTTGCAGGCTTTTTTTATGCCAGTTTGGGATGATGTCAATCTAGAATAGTATTATTACCCATTCTTCGCTGATAATTTTGCGCGGATAAACTCTGAATGGTCGAGGTAAATTAACTCAGCAACTTGACGGATCACGGCTTCTTCCATGGGTTCGATAATGCCATCGGCATAGGCAACTTGCCACATTGCTTCAATAAGCTGAAAGCGCTCCTCTGGCATAAGCTCACGCAGTTTTGTTGTAAATTCATACAAAGAGACTGATTTTTCACTTTTTACCATTGCTTCAGCGAGTAAATCTATAGCTATTGCTTCATCTATATCAAGTAGCTTTATGAGTAACTGTACTTTAGCTGCCTCTTCTCTAGGATCAATTTGGTGATCAGCATTTGCAACTTCACACAATAAAGAGGCCATCGCTAAATTCATTGTCGGGGTATCAATAGCACCGCCATCGCTGCCTTCATGCATGACTTGGCGAAATAAAGTGCGTAATTGTTTGAACATAATGTGCCTCTTACTCTACGTATTGATTTGACGCTTTATTACTAATTATGGTTTGTTTGGTAATAAATCAAGGTTTCAATAGGAATGAATCCACTTGAACTCCCTTCCTCATAAAGGTTATGACAACACTCATCGCACACTGTTCCATTAAAATACAGTTCTATAAATAACGGCTAGTGCTAATACTTAAAGCGTTGCCTAAATTCTCTGGGAGTAAGAGAGCTCCATTTTTTAAAACGAGTGCTGAAATTGGCAGGGTTTGGATACCCGCTTGATTCGCAAATATGTTGTATTGGCCATTCGGTAGCACTTAATAGACGAGCAGCATATTCCATCCGTAACCGTGTTAAATGCGCAATAGGGCTATGACAATAATATTGTTGGCACAAGCGATGAAAGTGAGGCTCAGAACAAGGGTGCAATGCCGCTAGTTCAGCTACACTCCATTGGCGATGAAGTTGTTCTTTAGCGCGATCAAACACTTTTTCTAATCGTTGTAACGAGATAGGCATAGATGTCGGTAAACGATTCGTGACTAATAAGCGTATTTGTTCAACTAGATTATCTCCTAGCTGGTTACCCACAGGGTAGGGTAACGACATAGATTGATGTAAGCAGTCAATAGTTTTACGTAACATATCTGCACATTGCGTTTTACTGTATGTAACTTCGTTGGGCATTGTTTTTGCCCACTCGCCATTATCACTTAACATTACCCACGCTATATCCCATGTATTTTCAGTGTCTAATGTTTCGTTATCAGCATCATGTTCTTTTGGGGTTATCCCAAATCCATTCGCAGAACCAGGCGGAACATGAATAACGCTACCGCTTTCCAGTGTCCATTTTCGCACGGGTGTTTCTAGCCAACCTTCACCGCAACAAGTAAATAGCAACATATGCATATTGGGGTTACGACGGTATACCGTAAAACTCTGGCGTGCGTAGTTTACGCCGCATTGTACTATTTGGTGTTTCTCTAAAGCCATAAGCTGACCTTGGTCGATCGTTGTCGTTCGGCATTGATCCGATATTTCATAGTATTCAGGCCAACTCATGTTTTCTCCTTTTCTGTTTCTATTTTGTTTTGATATTCATTAATAATCGTATAAAAATATCTTTTGATAGTTTGGCAAAGGTTGTTGAGAAGATAGCATAAGTCGTTATTTACCTTTAGGCGTATGATCCACCTCACATAAGCGAACATTACAAGGGGGCAAAAATGCAAAATTGGAAAGCGGCAGCAGATAAAGAATTTTGGCAAAAAACATGGCGATTGGCGATACCGGTTTCGATGCAGTCGATGCTTTTTGCCATCTTGGGTTTGGTCGATGTAATGATGGTTTCAACATTGGGGGAATCACAGGTTGCAGCCGTTGGTGTCGGTAATCGAATATTCTTCTTTAATTTACTGATAATTGTAGGTGTGAGCGGCGCTGTCGGCGTATTAGCTGCGCAATACTTTGGTGCAGGTAGAATGGACGGTGTTCGTCGTACATTATTGCAATCTTGGGCTTGTGCTATTGTTTTAACAATACCTTTTGCAATTTTGTTTCGTTTGGCACCTGAAAGTATCGTGAGTGTTATTACGAATGATCCAACGTTTGTTGAGCATGCCACAACATATTTGTTTGTGTGTGGTTGGAGCATCATCTTTACCGCCATTGTTGTGCCTTTAGAATCTGCATTACGTTCGGTAGGTGTCGCTAAAATGCCTACTGTCGTTGGGCTGATTGCGGTACTCATTAATGCCGCGCTAAACGCACTATTGATATTCGGTTTATACGGGTTTCCTGAGATGGGTGTTGCAGGTGCTGCGTTAGGTACAACAATATCGCGCGGTATCCAAACGATTATTTTATTGGCTGTCACATATTGGAAATATAATGAGATTTTGCCAAAAGTATCAGATGCTGAAGCTGCAGTAACGGTAAAGGCGCGCAGAAAGTATCTTTCTGTTGCACTGCCGATGGTGATCCATGATGGTGGTTGGGCAATGGGATTACTGGTTTATAACTACATTATCGGGCAGCTTGGCGTGACTGAACTAGCAATCATCAGTTTATTATCACCGATAGAAGGGGTGCTAATATCAGGGTTTATTGGTTTTGCTGTAGCGGCATCAACCATACTTGGCCATGAGCTAGGGGCTGAAAATTACCAACGCGCGTGGCATCAATCATGGTGGTTCATTGGTTTAAGCGCGACGTTAGCGATGATTGTTGGCGCGACAGTATTAATATTTCATAACAGCATTGGTGATTTATTCGCAAAAGCGGGTACGGCTAATTTGGATATGGCCGTGAATGTCACGTTAGTGTTAGCGCTTGGCTTATGCCTAAAAGTGTACAACATGGTTGGCATTGGTGGCGTATTACGCAGTGGCGGCGATATTCGTTACAGTATTTTCATTGATCTGTTCGCACAATGGGCAATTGGTATTCCTCTTGCGATAATCACGGGTATTGTACTGGGATGGCCGTTGCACTGGGTGATGCTGGCTATTTTGACGGAAGAGGTGGTTAAAGTGTTCTTGACCACGCACCGCATTAAAGGACGCCAGTGGTTAACGAATTTGATTAATGACAATGACGACGTACCGATTGATGAAAAAGAGTGTCTTACGGCCTAGTTAACTTTGTCGTAAAAAATAAATGTTAAACATTAAAAGCAGAATTTAGTTCCACAGTGTACATATGGTGCACTGTGGCATTGAATTCTGCTTTTTTCTGTTTGTATTTTGATACATATTTTGATGTTAATCACAGTTCAGAATCAGTTCGAAATATGTGGTAGAATCACGCCCGTTTTTATAGATATACCCAAGCTACCTCATGATGCTCGCCTAAATCTGCAATTTGAGGTGGTTTGGATATACTTTATTATTTTCAAATTGAAAAGTCAGGAATTCCTTTGAGTCTGTCTAATACTCCTCAATCAGACGTTTTGAATAATGAAAAAACGCTGAAAGCCGCCATTAAAGATTGCATGATTCGCGATCGTTTTCGTTTGCACAAACGTGTGCAAGGTGCGGCAAGAATTAAGAATGAAAAAGCAAAACACGTTGTATTTGATGAAATTGCGCTAGATATTGCGAAATCAATGCAAACGGTTGAGCTGCGTAGAACGAATCGTCCTACGATCAAATACCCAGAATTACTGCCTGTTAGCCAAAGAAAAGATGACATTGCAGAAGCAATAAAACACAACCAAGTCGTGATTGTTGCGGGTGAAACAGGATCGGGTAAAACCACGCAGTTACCAAAAATCTGTATGGAATTAGGCCGTGGTACCCACGGTATGATTGGTCATACTCAGCCTCGTCGTCTTGCTGCGCGTACTGTTGCAACGCGTATTGCTGAAGAGATGGAGTGCGAATTAGGTTCGTACGTTGGTTATAAAGTTCGATTTAATGACCAAGTCTCTGATCGCAGCCAAGTCAAATTGATGACAGACGGTATTTTACTGGCTGAAATTCAAAACGATCGTTTTTTAAGCCAATACGACACCATAATTATCGATGAAGCGCACGAGCGTAGTCTTAACATTGATTTCATTATGGGTTATTTGCGCGAGCTATTGCCCAAGCGCCCTGATCTGAAAGTTGTGATTACATCGGCAACGATCGATCCTGAACGCTTCTCTAAGCACTTCAATAATGCGCCAATCATTGAAGTGTCTGGCCGTACTTATCCAGTCGAAACCCGTTACCGCCCAGTGTCTGAAGACGGTGATGATAGCGATCGTGATCAGCTACAAGCTATTTTCGATGCTGTCGATGAGCTATGCGATGAAGGCCCAGGTGATATCCTGATCTTCATGAACGGTGAACGTGAAATTCGTGATACGGCAGATGCCCTAGAAAAGCGTAATTTGCGTAATACCGAAGTATTGCCTTTGTACGCGCGTTTATCTGCTAATGAACAGAATCGTGTATTCCAATCACACGGTGGTCGCCGCGTTGTTTTGTCTACTAACGTGGCGGAAACATCGTTAACGGTACCTGGCATTAAATATGTTATCGACCCTGGTACTGCACGTATTAGCCGATACAGCTACCGCACTAAAGTACAACGTCTACCGATTGAAGCGATTTCACAAGCAAGTGCTAATCAGCGTAAAGGCCGATGTGGTCGTGTTCAAGAAGGTATCTGTGTTCGTTTGTATTCAGAAGACGATTTCTTATCTCGTCCTGAATTTACCGATCCTGAAATTCTACGTACCAACTTAGCGTCAGTTATCTTGCAAATGACGGCAATTGGCTTGGGTGATATTCACGCCTTTCCGTTTGTAGAAGCGCCAGATAATCGCAACATTCAAGATGGTTTACGCCTACTTGAAGAGTTAGGTGCTATTAATCTTAAAGCGACTGATCCCCGTAAGCGTCTATCGCCAATGGGGCGTCAGTTAGCAAGGTTACCGCTTGATCCTCGCCTTGCGCGTATGGTGTTAGAAGCCCCTAAACTGGGTTCATTGCGCGAAGTGATGGTTATTGCATGTGCATTGTCGATTCAAGATCCACGTGAAAGGCCGTCAGAGAAAAAACAAGCTTCTGACGAAAAGCATAATCGTTTTGCGGATAAAGATTCTGATTTCATCGCATTTGTTAATTTATGGAATTATGTTCAAGAGCAGCAAAAAGAGCTGTCTGGTAATCAATTCCGAAAACAATGTAAGAAAGACTATCTGAACTATTTGCGCATTCGTGAATGGCAAGATATTTACTACCAAGTGAGTCAGGTAGTAAAAGAGCTCGATTTGAAAATCAATAGCCAAGAAGCAAGTTACGACAGCATTCACCAGTCATTATTGGCCGGTATGCTTTCTCATATTGGTATTAAAGATCAGGAAAAGAACGAATATCAAGGTGCACGTAATGCGCGCTTTAATATCTTCCCTGGGTCTGGCATTTTCAAGAAACAGCCTAAGTGGGTGATGGTTGCCGAACTGGTTGAAACATCCAAGCTGTGGGGGCGTATTGCCGCTAAAATTCAGCCTGAGTGGGTTGAACCCTTAGCACAGCATTTGCTGAAACGTAGCTATAGCGAACCGCATTGGGAAAAGAAACAAGCCGCTGTTTTTGCCTTTGAAAAAATCATGATGTACGGCATTCCTATTGTTGCTAAGCGTAAAGTGAATTACGGCAATATTGATGCGCAAGTATCGCGTGAAATTTTCATTCGCTCGGCGTTAGTTGAAGGTGATTGGGAAACAAAGCATAAGTTTTATCACCAAAACCGTCGACTATTACGCGAAGTGGAAGAGCTAGAACATAAGTCTCGTCGTCGTGATATTTTGATCGATGATGACGAATTATTTGAATTCTACGATCAACGTGTTGAGCACACTGTGGTATCGGGGCGCTTCTTCGATAGTTGGTGGAAGAAAGCATCAAAAGAAGACAGTAACCTGCTTAACTTTGAACGTGAAATGTTGTTCAGAGGCGATGCGAGCCATATTACTGATTTGGATTACCCGAACTTTTGGCATCAAGGTAACCTAAAGCTGAAATTAAGCTACCAGTTTGAACCGGGTGAAGATAGTGACGGTGTAACGGTACATGTGCCGCTACCAATATTGAACCAAGTAGAACCCGATAACTTTGATTGGCAGATACCGGGTCTTCGTCATGAATTGGTTGTGTCTTTGATTAAATCACTGCCAAAGCCGATTCGTCGTAACTTTGTGCCTGCGCCGAATTATGCAGATGCTTTTCTTTCACGTGCAGAAGCGATGTCAATGCCATTGTTGGATGCGTTAGAGAAAGAATTAAAGCGTATAACTGGCGTAACAATCTTGCGTGAAGACTGGAAAGCCGAGCAAGTTCCAGATCATTTGAAGATTACGTACCGTGTGGTTGACCACAAGAACCGCAAGCTGAAAGAAAGCAAAGATCTGTACAGTTTAAAAGATGGCCTGAAAGAGCAAGTTCAAGAAACATTGTCGCAAGTGGCTGATGATGATATTGAACAAGAAGGCTTGAAAACATGGAGCTTTGGCGCATTACCTGAATGCTACCAGCAAAAACGGGGTGGCTTTGAAGTTAAAGCGTTCCCGGCACTGGTGGATAACAAAGATTCTGTGGGTATTAAGTTATTTGAAACGGAAGAAGAGCAACGAATGGCAATGACTCAAGGTCAGCGTCGTTTGGTTCTGTTGAATGTACCTTCGCCAATTAAGTACCTGCACTCGAACTTGCCAAACAAATCGAAGCTGGGTTTATATTTCAATCCATACGGCCGTGTGATGGATCTTATCGATGATTGTATCGCCTGTGGTGTTGATAAGCTTATTCAGCAGAAGGGTGGCTTGATTTGGGAACCAGAGCAGTTTGCACAAACCAAAGAATACGTTCGTGCAGAACTGGGTGACACGGTTGTCGATGTTGCTCAGCAAGTTGAAGCTATTTTGACAACAGCGTTTAGCATTAACAAGCGCTTAAAGGGTCGTGTTGATTTATCAATGGCATTTGCACTGTCTGATATTAAGGCACAGATTGAAGGGTTGATCTTTAAAGGCTTTGCAACAGAATGTGGATGGCAGAGATTGCCAGATATTCTGCGATACATGAAAGCGATTGAGCGTCGAATGGAAAAACTACCTATAGACCCGAATAAAGATCGTGTTCAAATCTTGAAGATTGATTCAGTAATGAGCGATTACAAAGAGTTACTGAATAAAATTCCGAAAGGGCAAGCCGTACCAGAAAAAGTGAAAGAGATCCGTTGGATGGTCGAAGAACTTCGCGTGAGTTTCTTTGCTCAACAACTGGGTACGCCTTACCCTGTTTCAGATAAGCGTGTACGCAATGCGATTAACGACTGTTAATCAATAATGATACTTATTCAGGAGCCCTATATTCCTGAATAAGTATATAAAGAAATGAAAACCTGCTGTCTGTGTTTTCTGTAAAATTGGTCGAGTTAACCGTTGTTCAATGCCATCATAATAATGATCTGGGTCAACAAAAGCCGATTTTGTAGCTATGAAAACGGGATGCAGGTAGAATTGCCCTGAAAAATTATAATCTAACAATTTAAGTGAGCTTTGTCGTAATGAGTAGAAAAATTGAATTATTGGCACCGGGTGGTGATGTAGAAGCAATTAAAGCCGCGATTGTTGCTGGTGCTAATGCCGTCTACTGTGGCTTAGATATGTTTAATGCCCGTAACCGAGCGTCCAATCTTTCATTTGATGAATTAAGTGGCGTTTTACGACTTGCTCATCAATACGGTTGCGAGGTTTTTCTAACTCTTAACGTTGTTATCTTAGAGCACGAAATTCCAAGTTTAGTAAAGCTGCTGAATAAGCTGGTTAATAGCGGTATTGATGGCATCATTGTTCAAGACCTAGGTATTTTTAACCTAGTGAAGAAACACTTTCCTAGTCTTGATGTTCACGCTTCAACGCAGTTAACTACTCATAACGAAGGTCAAATTTTATTCTTAAGTAAAGTTGGTGCAACACGCGCTAACTTATCGCGCGAATTGAACCTTGGCGAAGTAAAATCGTTAACCGCACTAGCGCATGAATACGATATATTAACTGAAGTTTTCGTACACGGCTCACTGTGTATTGCCTTCTCTGGTCAATGTTACTCAAGCTCTGTAAGTGTGGGTAATTCGGGTAACCGTGGTCGTTGTAGCCAAGCATGCCGTGATGAATACGAAATTACAGCTGCTGGTAACAAATTCCCTCTTAACCTAAAAGATAACTCAGCGTATTTTGATTTACCTGAATTGGTTGATGCTGGTGTCGATTCGTTAAAGGTTGAAGGCCGTATTAAGGGTGCACATTACGTGTACACCGTTGTTGATACGTGGCGCAAGCATATCAATAATTTTATAGAAACAGGTTTAATACTAGAAGATGACTCAAATCTTCATAAGGTCTTTAACCGTGATTTCACCAACTCATTCTTAAAAGGTAATCTGACAAAAGACATGTTTATCGATAATCCACGTGATAACAGCGTGAATTATGCTATCGATAAAAACAACGCTATTTCTGTTGTTCAGATTGAAGATGTTAAGAAAGATTTATACGAATCTAAAAATGCCATTGGTGCAACGTTAGAAGATAAGATCAAGTTCCTTGATATTTCAAAACCAACATTAACAATCGATTTTACTGCCAAGCTAAACGAACCGTTAACAATTAGCGTTACAACGGGCAATAAGACGTTTGTGGTTAAATCTGATTCATCATTGCGCGTAGCAGATCAGATTTCAATGTCTTCAGAAACTATCGAAAAGCGTTTTAGAAGCTTTAATAATGCCGATTTCAACCTAGAACGTTTAGGCTTTGAAAATTTTGATGAAAACTTAACGATTCCATTTAAAGAGCTTACTGCACTAAAAAATGAAGTCGCGTTTTTATTGAATGATTCTGTCGAAGTGATTAAGCATGTAGAGGTTGCTGCTTTACCACAACATCCAAAAGTAGAAGAAAAACCAACATTGTCGATTCTGATCGCTAATGAGAAAGATCTTCACCTTTGTGATGAAACCGATGCTGATATTTACTTCAAACTACCAGAAAGCTTTAAAAAGAACTGTAAGAAATACATCAATATCTTCTTAAATAATCCACGTTTGATTCCTTGGTTCCCTGCGGTATTAATTGGTAAAGATTACTTAGAAGCGGTGAAGGTACTAGAAGAAGTGAAGCCAAAGCGTATTGTGAGTAACAATACCGGTATCGCTTATAAAGCGTTTGAACTGAATATTGATTGGGTCGCGGGTCCATTCTTAAATACCACCAACTCTCATGCTCTCGTTACCATGAAAGAGGAACTTAACTGTTCTGGTGCATTCATTTCGAATGAAATTAACCGTGGTCAGATCCGACACATTAAGCGCCCTGAAAACTTTAAGTTATTCTACAGTATCTATCATCCGATTTTGATGATGACGAGCCGTCAGTGTTTCTTCCAACAAACGGTAGGTTGTAACAAACCAGCAATTGAAGATGGCTGTATGCTTCGATGTGAAAAAGCGACCACGATTACGAATGTTAAGGGGATCTCTTTTGCGGTTGATAAGCAAAAAGGTGGCTACCCAAGCATTTATAACGACGAGCAATTCTTAAATATCGATGTAGTAAATGATCTTTCAGGCTTATTCGACGAATTCTTTATTGATTTAACAAACATTGGTTCAGGCTCTAAAGAAGAATTGGATAAATCACAGCTAGTTAAGCATTTTGAAAATATTCTGAACGGTGTTGAAGGATCAAAAGTTGAACTAGCCAACATGGTAACAGTATCGACTAATGCTCAGTATGCACAGGGTTTATAATCTAGCGTGACCTGACTGTGAAGTAACGATACAGGCATGTTCAATACAGTAATAGGGTGGTTGAGTGAATTCTCAGCCACCCTTTTTTATACGCGCCATACCTTCCTTCATCAGCAATTATTAAACCGATTTTGCAATCAGCACCTAAAATAAGGAATAGGTTTTCAATAACCATGTTACTACCAAGTGTAATGCATGTATTTACCTACTTACTGAGGAGAAGGCTCATGCAATATCGATTGTTAGGTGTAATTTCAGCTGTATTGATTAGTTTAGTGTGTACGGGAAGTGTACTAGCCGCAGGTGACATGACAAAGCAAGAGCCTATTGAAATGAAAGTTTTATTAGGTAATGACAAGAATGCCATGCGTTTTTTCCCTGATAAACTTGAATTTGAAACCGGTAAACTCTACAAGCTCATTTTGCATAATGAAGGGAAAGAGAAGCACTACTTTAGTTCCGAAGGCTTGGCTCAGGCTGTATTTACACGTAAAACGCAAGTGGTGAGTGCTGACGGTAAAGTAATTGCAGAAATAAAAGGAACCGTGCGAGAGATTGAAGTTTATCCTGGTGGTACTGCTGAATGGTGGTTTGTACCTGTAAAAGCGACAGAAATCAAAGACCTTAAATGTACTATCAAAGGGCATGCCGAGGCGGGAATGACTGGATCAATCTCGATCAAATAGACAATCAGTATTGATGATAGAAAGGTAAAATTATGATTAAGGTCTTTATTAAACATAAGGTAGAGAATGCATCGATATGGAGAGCGGCCTTTGATGATTTTTTAATACAAAGACAATCTGCAGGCGAATTATCATATAGTGTTGGACATGCCCCAAACGAGCTGAACACTATATGTTTAATATTTGAATGGGATACTGTTGATAATGCCAGTACGTTTTTAAAATCTCAGGAATTAAAAGAGGCAATGCAGGCAGCAACGGTAATAGAAGAACCGAAAATATTTATTTTTGAGGTGGATGCAGAAGGGGAAACGAATAGTTAATATATCTTAAAGTATGAAAAATAGTATTTAAGGAAATATTTGGCGTGTTATTGATTATTAATGGTAGATTTTAACAAGGAAAAACCCGAACCGAAGTCCGGGCTAAAGTCCACTCAGACTTTTATTATGCTAGCACTTCTATTTGACCTTTAATGATCTCAGAGTGTGTGCCAAATACTGCTTGATAGTTATCACCTTTTTCGAATACGCCAGCCGCACCGAGTGCTTTTAAGCGTGGAATATCAACTTTTGAACTATCGAATACCGTTACACGTAAGCGTGTAATACAAGCTTCTAAATCTTTGATGTTCTCTTTACCGCCGAATGCTGCTGCGATGTCTTGTGCTAAGCCATCTTTAGATGTATTAACTGCAACGCTTGCTTCTTCTTTATCTTCACGTCCTGGTGTTTTTAAATCTAAAGCTTTAATCAAAGTGACGAAAACTAAGAAGTAAATAATAGCGTAAACAACACCGATAACAGGTAGTAACCAGCCGTTTGTTGATTGACCGAACAGCAGTGTGAAGTCGAATAAACCATGGCTGAATGTTGTACCGTGCTTAATGCCAAGTAGAATCATTACAACAAATGCAGAACCAGCTAACAGTGCATGTGCAACATAAAGAACAGGTGCAACAAACAAGAAGGCAAATTCAATTGGTTCAGTAATACCCGTTAAGAATGATGTTAGTGCAGCAGAACCAAGGATTGACGCTACCATTACCTTATTTTCTTTTTTAGCCGTTACATACATCGCAAGACAAGCAGCTGGTAAGCCAAACATTTTAAACATGTAACCACCCGCTAGATTACCAGCAGTAGGGTCACCCGCAAGGTAACGAGGGATTTCACCTTTAACCACTTCACCAGCAGCTGTAGTAAATTCGCCAACTTCGTAGAAGAAAGGAGCGTTCCAAATATGGTGTAAACCGAAAGGAATTAAAGAACGTTCAACGATACCGTAGATACCAAATGCGACTTCTGGTGATTGGTAAGCAGCCCATTCAGAGAACGCTGCGATACCTGCGCCAATTGGTTGCCATATTAATGCTAAAGCACCAGCAACAACACATGCCGCTAAAGATGTCACAATGGGAACAAAGCGTTTACCACCAAAGAAACCAAGATAGGTAGGCAGTTTAATATCGTGGTATTTATTAAAGAGTTGAGCTGCAACTAAACCCATAATAACGCCGCCAAATACGCCTGTATCAGTACCTTCAGCGACAACACCCAATACACGTGTCATGGTTAAATAACCTAATGCTGCTGCAAGTGCTGCAACACCATCATTTTTAGTAAATCCAAGTGCAACACCAATGGCAAATAGTAATGCCATATTCGCGAATACACCTAGACCTGCTTCTGTCATTATTTGTGCGACAATATCAGGTAAGAATTTTGCGACTTCCGAGTTACCGCCAATTCCAAGTAAGATACCAGCTGCTGGCATACAGGCTACTGGCAGCATGAGGCTGCGCCCCATTTTTTGCATTGTACTGAATATGTTCATTTGAACTCCATCCATTATGAACGTAGAAAGTATATCTAGAAAACTAGATGATTAATTGTTTGTTTATTAAAAGGTAAAGTTATTTATTGCTCACTAAGGTGTGAGAAATAATAAATATAAATTAGACTGTTTCTTATATTAATAAATTCTATTCATTAATATTCCGTTTTTGTAGCTTGTGTTAATTGTCTTGTGTTAATTGTCTTGTGCTAATTGCTTTTATTGTTATTTGGTTTTATTTTTCGTTTTCGATGGAATCTATATTACGGGGGTTTTATTTTTATTTTACGAGTTGAACGTCACATTGGACGTAAAGAAGCGTAACGAAAAGTAACATCTAATGGCGGCAGTGTAACCATTGCGTAACGTGCATACCGTTTATTACTTGCAGCGTTAGATTTTGATAAGTTTATTATGAGTAATCGCTGCTTAGCCTTACATTCTGTTTTGAACATCATATGGCTTAAGTTATGTCAAAAAGGTATTGGGCACCCCTCATCTTTGCTTAAAAGACAAAGGCCATTTGTTCATAAGTATATAGGCAGCGTTAATGGCAATAATTATTATGTCGTCTAGCAAATAATAACAATGAAAGAGAGAAGAGAGATGACTATGTATTCAAACCAAATTGAAACCGCAACTGTGGCGGCATGCTTTTCTGTAACGGCACAAGAGATCATTGCGCAATTGATTGAGTCTGGTACTCAGGTGGTAGGTTATGGGCGAGTAGGGGATGAGCAGCGTGCGAAGGATTTAGAAAATAAATATAACGGTAAGCTCACTGTACTTCTTGGTGATTTAACTGACGAGGAAACGTGTCGTGCATTCGTGGCTAAGTCACTTGATATTTTGGGAGGCTCTATTGATGCACATTATCATTGCGCGGGTATTTTTTTATGGAGCACATGGGAAGATGCAGAACCAAAAGATATTGAACAATTGTTCAGTGTAAACTTCACAACTGCTTGGATGTTAGGTCGTGAAATTTTTTCTGCTATGAAGCCAAAAGAAGCGGGATCTATTATGTATGTTTCTGCCAGAGATACTATTCGTAACGTACCTTATGGTTTTGGTCCTTATATGGCATCTAAACGTGCTCTTAATGGATTAGTAGAAAGTCAGGCGGCTGAAGGTGTTCAATATGGCATAAAGGTAAATGCTGTACTGCCTACGATCATTGATACAGAAGTAAACCGAAAAGGAATGCCTGATATCGACCATAATGAGTGGGTAAACCCATCTCAGTTTGCCAGCTTAATGATTGAATTGACTCAGCCAGCAAAAACAAATCTGACAGGGGCATTAATTCCGGTGCAAGGAAAAATGCTTTAGATATAGTCTTCGCTTTCGTCGCTTACCTGTACAGGAATGGCACTTCGCGCCAAAAAGGTCAAAGACAGTTTTTAAACAGTGAAAAACGAAAGTTTTTTCATTATATCCATATCTATGTTGCAACTTAACGCTATTGGATAAGTATAGTACTGTTAAAACAAAGATTAAGGTTGATGATTAAATGAAACAATCAATTATTCATATTGCGTTAGTAGTTAAAGATTACGATGAAGCGATTGATTTTTATGTCAATAAATTACAGTTTGATCTGATTGAGGATACCTACCAGCCAGAACAGGATAAACGTTGGGTTGTTGTCTCACCTCCTGGCTCTAACGGGGTGGCGTTACTGTTAGCACGTGCATCAAAACCAGAGCAGCATGACTTCATTGGCAATCAAGCGGGGGGGCGTGTTTTTCTATTCTTAAATACTGACGATTTTTGGCGAGACTATAACCGAATGGTATCTGAAGGTATTACATTTGTGAGACCTCCTCAAGAGCAAGATTATGGAACCGTTGCCGTATTTGAAGATCTATATGGTAATCGCTGGGATCTGCTTCAAATGAATGATGACCACACTATGTCTAGCAGAATGTAATACTCTATATAGCACATAATACTTGTATATCTAATGCATGAATCTGAAGCCAAGGATGGTGTCTTAATGAAAGAAATTACACAAATTCTCGATTTTATCGTCGAGATCGAAAAGTTAAAATCGGTTATTCGCAATACTCGCCCAGTAGGTCTAGAACGCTATGAAAATTCTGCCGAGCACAGTTGGCATGTGTGCCTTTCTGCTTTAATGCTCAAAGATTATGCTAATGACCCCGTTGATATTAACCGCGTGATCAAGATGCTGCTTATCCATGATTTAGGCGAGATTGATGCGGGCGATACGATAATATACGCCAGTGAAACAGCTGAAAATAAGCGAAATGAAGAAGCTGGATTAAAGCGTATTGTTGACTTGTTACCTGGTGGGCAGGGTGAAGCATATCTGTCATTATGGCATGAGTTTGAAGCCGGTGAAACGGCGGAATCGAAATACGCTAAGGCCATTGATCGTGTTCCACCTCTACTACATAACCTTCATGGTAATGGGCATAGTTGGGAAAAGCACAATATTCCCAAAGAGAAAGTCTTTGCCTTAAATGGACGTAGAATTTCAGGCGGAAGCCAACAACTTTGGGAAACCCTTGAAGTAAAACTACAGCAAGCTGTTATTGATGGTTTGTTAAAGTAAAGTCTATCGCTGGGTTGTTCATTTCTGATGCTTTTTTGATTAAGCGATAGATGATTAGGATGAAAACTTTTAATCCTAATCAGTGATAAAATTGTTAGGAAAAGGGACGTTCTAAGTGCGCGAACGTTCTGTCGCCATGTTTCTAATTGTTATGCGTGAATATGGTGAATTAATCAGCGCTTATTACTTTCAGTACTTGCCTAAAATCCAGTTCATGCTATTTTCCACAATACGATTTATTTTTTGGAATATTGATCATGCCAAAGGCTAGTGAAATAAAGAAGTTTGCAGCTGTCGAACATAACGGAAAAGTGTTTTTAGTTAAAGATATTAAGAAGCTAACACCGAGTGGTCGTGCTGGTGCAAGTCTTTATCGTATGCGTTTATATGATGTGGCAACTGGTTCGAAAACAGATGAAAGCTTCAAAGCTGATGAAATGATTACTCTGGCTGATTTCCGCCGTCACTCTGTTATGTTTTCATACATCGATGGTGATGAGTATGTCTTCATGGATAGCGAAGATTACACGCCATATAACTTCAATAAAGAAAGTATTGCAGAAGAGCTGCTTTTCATTACCGAAGATACACAAGGTCTGCAAGTTCTGACTGTTGATGATTTGCCAGTAGCCATCGAGCTACCAGCAACGGTTGATATGGTTATTAGTGAGACAGATCCTTCAATTAAAGGCGCATCGGCGAGTGCTCGTACTAAGCCTGCAATTATGTCTACAGGTTTGTCTGTACAAGTGCCTGAATACATCGCATCTGGCGAAAAGATTAAGATCAACACCGCAGAACAGAAGTTCATGAGCCGTGCTGATTCAAAGTAATCGAATCTATACGAATAAAAAAGATGACCGAATCGTAAATCATCAATAATTCCTAAAACTGCGAGATTATTTGGGGGCTTAATTATATGGTCCGCCTCACTCTCAAGTTTCTACGCTTAGAG
>SWCB01015176.1_pt1 | contig 20755 bp, 12 predicted proteins | sample 4692901 | NCBI WGS metagenome assembly SWCB01 (sample SAMN10267276, study PRJNA491770) | bioreactor metagenome | isolation source: DHS bioreactor inoculated with subseafloor sediment | place: Japan: off Shimokita Peninsula | collected 2006-08 | reverse complement strand
ACGTCGGCTACGTGGTGCTCTTCTACCACAAGGACCTCTTTGCGGAAGCAGGCGTCGAACCGCCGACCGGGCCCTGGACCGTTGAGGAGCTGATCGAGATCGGCCCGAAGCTGGTCGATCAGACGCCGGGCCGTCGGCGGTATGCGCTGATTGGCATGCATCCGTGGCCCATGGCGCTGGCAGCCAACGCCCGCTTCTTCAATGAAGACGGCACGGTTAGCATCTACAATTCGCCGCAGACGGTGGCGGCGTTTCGAGCCTTTCAGGAACTCATCTACGAGCACGGCCTGATGCCCAGCCCCGCGGAGACGGCGAGCATGTCGGCGGCAGGCGGGTTCGGCGAGAGCAACATCCGCCTCTTCATCCGCAAGGCGGCAGCGATGGTCGTGGGCGGCCGATGGGACTACGCCACGCTCGCCCAGTACAACCGCGACCGAGTCATCGTGCCGGCGATCGATCGGGAACTGGCCCGTCCGGAGCTGGAAGAAAACGAGCGGGCGGCCCTGGCGCGCATCCGCACCTCCCTGCAGATTGAGGTGCTCAATCCGCTAAGCGCAGAGGACGATGCCCGCCTGCGTTCGCTGCTCACTGCGGAAGATCGGCAAGGGCTCTTGCAGGTCGGCGTAGCGCACATACCCAACGTCTGGGGCGATCCGGTGTACGAAGTCGCCGGGCGTGTGGCGCTCGTCAATCAAGCCTCGCCCAACGTGGACTACGCGACGCGCTTCGTCGAGTTCCTCGCTTCCAAGCGCTACAACGAGCAGATCAACGGCTCTTTCGACTCCGTCTGCGGCATGCCGGAATATTGCACCGACGCCAACGGCATCGCCGGTTCGCCCCGCGCCTTGCCGGGCCTCGAGGACTTTGATTCGCCGATCTTCGTGGAAGCGGTGGCGGCGTACGGCGACGACTGGGAACTTAGCCCCTTCGTGGGCAGGCAGCGCTTCGGCGAATTGGTCGGCCAGGTCATGGACCAGTTGCAAACGCGCAACATCAGTTCCGCGGAGGCGGCGCGACTCTGCGAAGATCGCATCAATCGCCAAATGTTCGACAACATCAAACGCGATCCGGAGCAGCGAAGGCTCTGGGAGGAGTTGACTGGGCAGACCTTCGATCCGGACACGCCCCTGGGCGCGCAAGTGCGCGAAGCATCGTCGACCGCCGGTGAGGGGGGTGCCTAGTGCGCAACAAGCGAACGCTGTGGATCGCCCTGCTCTTTCTCCTGCCGAACCTGGTGGGCTTTCTCATCTTCACCGCCGGGCCGGTCGTCTTCAGCCTGTGGATGAGCCTGACCGATTGGGCGCTGACGAAGCACAATCCCTACAGCGACACGGCGATCGACTTCATCGGCCTGGAGAACTACGCCCGGCTGTTCTTCGGCGATGAGTCGGAACTCTTCTGGGATTACTTCTACAACACGGTCTTCCTGATGCTGGGGATTCCCGTGGGGATCGCCGCCTCGCTGGGGCTGGCGCTCTTGCTCAATAAGAACATCGGTCCCAAACGAACCGGCTCGCGGGGGATGTCCCTGGCGGTGGTGCTGCTGGTGACGGTGCTCACCGGTGTGCTCGCCTGGCTGCTGTCAACGCCCGGGCCGATGCCGGACGTGGGCAGCGAACTCTTCGCCGTGGCGTCTGCCGACAGCGGTCTGGGGAACCTTAGCAACTGGCAGGTGGCGCACCTGCGCAGCCAAGCGGTCGTGGCGGCGGTGGCGGTGCTGGGGGCGCTGGTTGCGGCGGGGCTGGCGATCGGGCCCGTCTTCTTCCGCACGGTCTACTACCTGCCCAGCATGTTGGCCGGCGTGGCGATCTTCCTGCTCTGGAAGACGCTGTACAAATCGCAGGGCGGGCTGATCAACACCTCGCTCGAGCCAGCGCTGGATTCGATCCAGGTGCTGGTGACGGGCACGCCGGCCGGCCTGTGGTACGGCATCGGCATCCTGCTCTGGACTGCGGGCGGGGCGCTGGCCCTGTGGATGCTCTGGCGTGGCGTGCGCGGGGTGCTGGGCCGTGATATCAGCGAGTTGTCGTTCGTCGGGCTGCTCCTGGTCGTCGCTTGCCTGGCCGGCGTGGCGTTTGGCCTCGGCTACGGCATTTGCCAACTTCCCGCGAAGTCGCTCTTCGCCTCCGGCACGACGCTGCTGGCCACGACGGACCTTCAGGACGTGGGCCGGGCGCTTATTGCCCTCTTCCCGGAGGCCGATAGCGAGGAGATTCGCCTGACCGTGCTGACGCTGGGCGACCAGATTCGGCCCGCCACGGTCATCGCACAGTTCACCGAGATCGGGCTGAGCGAGGCGACGGTGCGCGAGGTTGTCATGCAGCACACGCAGCCGCTCTACGAAGGGCTGACGTTCGGCGACGGCTTACGGCCGCCGGAGTGGCTCACCGATGTCGCATGGGCCAAGCCGGCCCTTATCCTCATGGGCATCTGGACGGCGGCGGGCGGGGGCAACATGCTGCTCTACCTGGCTGGCCTTTCCAACATTCCCGGTGAGCTCTACGAAGCCGCCGACATCGACGGGGCCCGCGGCTGGCAGCGCTTCGTCCACGTCACCTGGCCGCAGCTCGCCCCGACGACGTTCTTCATCGTCATCATGTCCACGATCGGGGGCTTGCAAGGCGGCTTCGACCAGGCCCGCGTCATGACCGAGGGCAAGCACGGCACGACGGTCCTCAGCTACTACCTCTACAACGTCGCCTTCGACGATCAATTCCAACTGGGCCTGGCCTCAGCGATCGCTTGGGCCATGTTCATCATGATCTTCCTGATGACCCTGGTGAACTACCGCTTTGGGAGCAAGGCCACGAACCTATGACGAGCCGCTCCACCTCCACCTCGGCGCTCATCTGGCGCAGCCTCGGCTTTCTTCTGCTGGTGGGCCTGGCGGTGTCGTTCATCATCCCCTTCGTCTGGCAGACGCTGCTGTCGTTGTCGAGCAACGCCGACACGGAACTGGTGAGCAAGACCGGCCTGCCGCCCACGCTGCATCCTGAGAACTACACGCTCATGATGCGGCTGATTCCGTTCGGCAAGTATTTCTTCAACTCGCTCTTCGTGGCGGCGTGGATCACGCTCATCCAGGTGGTCAGCTCTGCGATGGCGGCCTACGCCTTCTCCCGCATGAGGTGGCCGGGCCGCGACAAGGTCTTTCTGCTCTACCTGGCGACGATGATGATCCCCGATGTCGTGCTCATGGTGCCGCGGTTTGCGATCGTGCTGGGCCTCGACATGTACAACAACTACGCGGGGCTGATCCTGCCGGTCAGCTTCAGCGCTTTCGGCACGTTTCTCCTGCGGCAGTTCATGCTGACCATCCCGCAGAGTCTCGACGAAGCGGCGGCGATCGACGGGGCCAGCCACTGGCAGATCTTCACGCAGGTGATCTTGCCCCTGGCGCGGCCGGGCCTGATCGTGCTGGCGATCTTTACGTTCCTCTTCCAGTACAACTCATTCTTCTGGCCGCTCATCATGATCAAGGACACCAACCTGCGAACGCTGCCCATCGGCCTGCTCGAGTTCGACACCAGCTACGGCCAGGACACGCCCAAGATCATGGCGGCGAGCTTGCTAGCGATGATCCCCGCGGCGCTGCTGTTCATCGTGATGCAGAAGTACCTGGTAAAGGGGATTCAGTTGGGAGCGGTGAAGGGGTAGGTGGGAAGGGACTGAGGGACTGAGGGACAGAGGGACCAAGGGACTGAGGGGTGTGTGTGGCGCGATGTTTAGCCGCGACCCGAAGGGGAGCGCTCCGGCCTGAGCGCAGCGAAGCCGGGCGCGTTCAATTGCAGCCGTAGTTGTCGAGGAGGATTCCCAGATCAGCGGCGTCGGTGTCGCCATCGCCATCCAGGTCGCCGCCGGGATCGCGCTCGAAGGACTTGAGGAGCAGGCCGAGATCGCGTTGGTTGGCATCGCAGTCGCCGTTCAGATCACCAATGCAGGGCGGGCGATGCTTGTTGAGAAGGATCAGGATCTCAGTCCACTGGAGGCTGTCGTGATCTTCGCTGCTCGCAGCGATGTCGATGCGGCCGTCACCGTCGAAGTCAGCAGCAACGAATGAGTTGAGGTAAACAGTATTGAGATACTGAGGCGGCCCGAACTCGCCGGGCCCTGTGGCCAGCGCTACTCGCAACTTGGAGTACTCTTCGGCAGCGAGCAAATCCAGGAGACCATCGTCGTCGAGATCCACCAGACAGGACATGGCAAGCGGCTCTTCAACAGGCGTCTCCTGTGACGATCCGAACATACCGGTGCCGTCGTTGTAGGCGATTTCGATAGAGTTCTGTGAGTAGCTGTGATAGGTCGCCATGAAGGCATCGAGGTCACCATCCGCATCAAGGTCCGCTAGGCGCAGCTCACTCATATTGCTGATTCGCTCGTAGTACAAGGGGTCTTCAAACTCAAACGGACCGACACGGCGATAGACCACGAGAGCGGAACCTGTGTACTGTCGTGTGAGCAAAACCAGATCCGCCTTGCCATCACCATCAACGTCGGCAAGTTGGGGGGATCGATGCCCCTCCGTTAGGACCATCGAACCGTGCTGCGCGAACGTGCCATCACCCAGATTCCGCAGAAAGATGTCCTCATCGAGCCACCAGTCCCCAACTGTTGCGAAGACATCGGGTAGACCATCGTCGTTGAGATCCGCAACCGCGAAGTCGTCGACAATTATCGAGTCGAGCTCGCTCGGTTCCCCAGGAGTGAGCCCTCCCTCGCCGTCGTTCAGCAGCGCGAGAATGCGAGCTTCCGCATCGTCCCAGCCATGGTCCAGCAGGAGCACGTCAAGGGACTCGTCGCCGTTCAGATCGATCACCTGAATTCCCCATGAATACGGCTCCGTCGGATACGTGTTGTGTGTGGTGAATCCCCCGCCGGCATCGCTCAGGCGCACCGTCACGACCCCATCCTGCGAACCGACCGCAACGAGGTCAGCCAAACCGTCGCCGTTCAGGTCGCCGGCGGCGAGGCGTTGTTGGACCATCGGATCGGTCTCGATCGTATGAGGGGCGAGGAATTCGCCAGCACCATCATTGAGTAGGAGCTGAGTCTCAATCGGCCAATCACGCCGCGTACCCACCAGCAAATCCACATAGCCGTCGCAATTCATGTCTCGAGCCACGAGCTTCTGCGCTCCCGTGATTGGGATAGTCTGGGCAGAGAAGGAGGCGCCCGAATTGGTGTTGAGCAGAATCGTCACTCCGTCTGGGCCCTCGTCACCGCCCCAACCCGAGCTGATGAGGTCGGGGTACCCATCGTTGTTGACGTCGGCGGTCTCAAGCCCATAACCGACGCTCTCATACACTTCGGGTTCAGAGAGGGTTGCATCACCTTCATTCCGGAAGACAAGTGTGCGCGGCCATCCGGAACCGAGGGCAAGATCAAGATCACCATCTCGGTCGAAGTCCGCCGCAGCAATGCCGTTCGAGTACTCGCCGCCGCTCCCAACCTCGATCGGCTCGGCAAACGCACCATCACCGAGATTCAGGAAGACAAGGCCATCATGCCTGCCGTCGTCTACCTGGTACCACCAGGTAGCGACCAGAATGTCATCGACGCCGTTGCCATCCAGATCGGCAATGACGATGTCGGACACTTGGTAGTCGGCATCGAAGTAGGAACCAATTTCGAAGTCGCCACCGCCTTGGTTGATCAGGGTGCACAACTGCCCATTCGCCGCTGTTGTCACAATGTCGGGCAATCCATCCCCCGTCAGGTCGCCCAGTGCGAGCCACTCTGCACCGCCGTCGATCTCGTGGATAGCAGTGACCTCGAAGTTGCCCAGGCCGTCGTTGCGCAGGATCGATACCGCGTCGGCGGCGTCTCGCGCCGAGCCGGCCACAAGATCGAGGTCGCCATCGCCGTCGACGTCACCGCACGCAATCCCCGCCCCGAGCGTATTCCAGGTCTGGGTCACCTCGAAGCGGTAGGCACCCCGATTGAGAGCTACTCGTACAGTCGTCGACCGACCTTCAGCCAGATCGATTGCCCCATCCCCGTCGAAGTCGCCGGTGACTATCTCACCGCCGACCGGCAGCACGATCCCCGGAAAGAGCGGCTCGCACGCCGCATGGGTGCCGCTGGCCGAGAGGGCCGCGAGTAGCCAGGATCCCGCCGCTGCTACCATCCACTTCCGCATCGCCATCGCTTCATCCCTCGAATAGGGCCTGACCGATCCAACGCACGCTCGGAGTGATCCCCTCGGCGTCTGTGGCACTGGGCCGCCGCGAGATCCCCACCTCTACATCGTCGGGCCACGGGCCGGCACGCCAGAATCCACCGTGCTGGCGTCTCGTCGAGTCGGCAACCGCCGGGCGGAGGCTGTGGTACAACTGCGCGCCGGCTACCGGCACGCAGCCTCGGGCGACTGGGATTCCAGGCAGCGCAGCAGCGCGTCGAGGAGAATGAGCACCCCGAGCATTTCCAGCGCCTCTTCGCAGATCTCGATGAGTGCATAGAGAGCGCTCTCGTGCATGGCGTCAGTGCCATGCTGCGTCACGATGCAGCCCCCCACCATTTCCATGCCGAGCGCTCCCGCCACGAAGACGACACCCGCGATGACGAGGCGCCGGGCGATGCTCCGAGGAAGGCGACGTAGGAACGGCACGAAGAGACAGGCCAGCGCGATCACGACGGCGATGCCCGGCACGACCCAGGCAAACCGAAAGAGACCGTCGAAGTCGAACCAGCTCTCGAGCTTGCCTCCGACTCGCTCATGAATCGTCGCCACCTCGTCGACCGAGAAGAGCAACAGTAGCAAGGAGAGGCCCCGCCAGGCCCAGGCGTGGCGCGGGGATTCGCCCGCATCCCGCTCTCCCAACAACGCCGCCCCGACGGCAGCCATGCCGAGCAGCGCCGCGGCGAGCCAGGTGGCAATGCTGCGCTCCGCCCCGACATAGAAGACCTCGATCAGCGGCAGCCACGCTTGCTTGCCATAGCCCAGGCGAATCAGAGGTACCGAGAGGCTCACCACCACCAGACCAGCCGCAACCACGGCAAGCACACGAATCAGCGTGCGTCGCGAGATCGGTAGACTTGCTGTTATCGCATCCACCTGCTTCTCCGATCACCGTCGCGCTCGATGCTGGGGTGGGGACAGAAGCCCGACGAAGGGCCAGGACTGGCCGACATCGTACAAGATACAGTCGACACCGGGGACACTTCGTCGTCCGGCAGCGGACTCTAACGGACCTACCTCTGGCATGGGCGCTCTACCCCTAGCCGTCGCCTCGCCATACGCAACCGTGCGGGGCCTCACCACCCCGGCTGCCTGCTGACGCGCCGTGTGGTACAAGTGTCATGATCGCGTCGACAGCAGTGAGTCTCTACGAACGCGAGGCAAGGGCATGGGATCGAATCACAAGCTAACGTTCGCCTTCACACTCAGGCCGGGGCAGACCGAACGCTGGGCAGCCATGCTGGCGACGAGCATCCGTGAACGGGCTGGGGTCATGGCGGGCGCGCCGATTCTGGCCCTGGTCGCCGCAGCTGAACAGGAGACGATCGATGGGCGCGTTCTCAGACGACTTGCCGCGCTGGAGGTGCGCGTTGAGACCTTCGCGGCGAGCGAGGAGGTGCTCACGTTTCCCTTCGCGGCGAAGGTCCACGCTGCAGCGGCGGCCGAGGAGTTGTGTGCCGGGAGGGGCGACCTCCTTGCCTGGATGGACACGGATTCGCTGGTGCTGCGCGAGCCCGCTCCGCTGCTCCTGCCGGCGAGCAAGGTCGTCGGCTACCGGCCTGTCGATCACACGCTCATTGGCCCGCCGTGGGAGGAGCCGTTGCATGAGGTCTGGGCGCAACTCTACCGCGACTGCAGCGTCGAGGATGCGCACCTCTTCCCCATGCGCGCCAGCGTCGATGAGCGAGTGCTTCGGCCCTACTTCAACGCCGGGCTGATCGTTGTGCGGCCCAAGCGAGTTTTGCTGCGCGACTGGCGCCAGACGTTCGGCGAACTCCACGAGCGCGGGTTCTACCGCGGCTGGTACGAACGTGAGCAACTCTACGCGATCTTCATGCACCAGATGGTGCTCGCCTGCGTGCTCCTCACGAGCTGCGCGCAGGAGGAACTCGTGGAGCTTTCCCACCTCGTGAGCTTCCCCTTGCACATGCACCGCGACTACCCAGCGGCGCGACGGCCCGAGTCGCTTGGCGAGGTCATCACCTGCCGGCATGATCGACACCTTGACGGCGAGGAGTGGAAGAGTGATCCGTTCATTCCCAAAGAGATGCGTGACTGGATCGAAGGCACGCCGTGATTGAGGGTGGACCAGACGTCTTGCAACTGACAGGGCTGCTGGCGACCGGCACGAAGGAGGATCTCGGATGAAGGAACTCGCGAAACTACCGGAATCTCCCCTGGTAGATGAGCTGATGAGCCAGCTCAAGGAGCAGTCAATCGTCGCCACGGTGACGGTCGAGCGTACCGTGGTGCAGCACTATGCCGGCGGCCCCCGCACCTTGGTCATCTGGCTGGAGGATGAAGGTGATCTGGAGAAGGCCACTGAGATTCTCGACTCGTTGAAGCAGGCCGTCACGTGCTCGCACTGCCCTCAATGCGGCTATGACCTCAAGGGACACGTCGGCCGAACCCAATGTCCGGAGTGCGGCACGGAGCTGACTGCACCGACGCCCGATGTCACCTGTCCACATTGTGGCGAGCAGGCCCCGGGCAACTTCGAAGTCTGCTGGAATTGCGGGCAGGCGATCGAAGGCGCGGGGGAATCGTAGGCGCATCTGGGAACCCCTCCGCTACGCTTCGGGGCTAAACGGGGCGCTGCCCTCTCCACCCCAATTCCCCAATTCCCAAGTTGCCCAATCCCCTTCCCCCTAATCCATCAACGGCGCTTCGCCCTTGCGCGGTCGCCGACCCGGGCGGTTCATGGCGGCGTCGATCGAGTAGATCACCAGGGCGATCCAGATGAAGCCGAAGGAGAGCAGTCGCTGCCATTCCAGCGTTTCGCCGTAGTAGAGGGCGCAGAACAGGTGCCCCGTCGGCGCCAGGTACTGCAGGAAACCCATCGTCGTCAGTTGAATGCGTCGGGCGGCGGCGGCGAACCAAAGCAGCGGCACTGCAGTCACCACGCCGGCCAGCACCAGCAGGACGTCCATCCCTGGCGTGTGCGTCAGGAAGGCCCCCCGGCCCATCACGCCGGCCCAGATGAGATACGACAGGGCAATGGGGAGCAGGATGGTGGTCTCCACGGTCAGCCCGACGAGCGATTCCACCCGCGCGGTCTTGCGCAGCAAGCCGTACATCCCGAAGGAACCTGCCAGAACCAACGAAACGACGGGTAGGCTACCCAGGAGGTAGGTCTGCGTCGCTACCCCGAGCGCCGCCAAGGCGAGACCGAGGATCTGCAGTCGGCGCAGGCGCTCGCGCAGGAAGACGAAGCCGAGCAGCACGTTGACCAGCGGGTTGATGAAGTATCCCAGGCTCGACTCCATGATCCGATCGTGTTCGACGGTCCAGATGAAGAGGTACCAGTTGATGGCGATGAACAGGCTGGTGAGCAGAAGCGTCAGCAGCGTGCGCCGATGTCGCAGGGCCGCCCACGCCGTCCCCCACTGCCTTCGCAGGAACATGAGGACGCTGAGCAGCACCACCGACCAGGCGACTCGGTGCATGAGCACCTCCAACGCCGGGACGCTGGAGACCGCATGGAAATAGATCGGCACCAAGCCCCAGGCCCCGTAGGCGAGGATGCCGTAGATCACCCCGGCGCGAGCGCGTTCCTGGCGCAGGGCAGCGGCTGAGTCGGCGATGGGGGCGGGCGAACTGGGCACGGCATTCCTTGGGTTCGAGAGGGAGGGAACGGGCATGATAGCGGCCTCGGCTCGCACCCATCGGCCATGATCAGAGCCATAGAAAAACGCCCCGGACCGAAGTCCGAGGCGCTGGAATCAGCCTCATCAGATCAGGCGTGCTTAGCAGCCAACGAGGTAGCTAGCGAGCAATTCGCCGAGGTCACCTTGGTCGGTGTCACCATCGCCATCGATATCACCGCCGTCGTCGACGCCGTAGGAAGCAAGCAGAATGCCGAGGTCGGACTGATCGACGCAGCCGTCGCCGTTCAGGTCGGCAGGAATGCCCAGGGAGGCTTCGATGCCCCAGATCTCGACATCGTCGATGTTCCAGCCGCAGTAGCGCCAGGAGCCGTCCGTGGTGCCCATGGTCCAGCGCAGGTAGACGGTGGACTGACCGTCGGCGAGGCTGGACAGGTCGTACTCGAGGTACTTCCAACTGCTGTCAGCAATCTCCTCGTCCGGGTTGCTCCAGACGGTCGTCCAGGTAGTGCCGTTCGTGCTGGCGCGGAGGTAGGCGTGATCGTAGGTGCTCTTCTCGACGCCCAGCCAGCGACGGAACTTCACGGAGACGCGGCTGAGGCCCGAGCAGTCAATGGCGTTCGTGGTCAGGTGCTGCTCGGAGAGATCGTTGGCGTAGTCACCGTTCAGGTTGTAGCCGAAGACGTTGGAACCGGTGTAGCCGCTGTTGGGATCGGCGTTGCCGTACTCGCCACCGTTACCGCTCGGCTGGCCAAAGGCCCACTGGCCCTGCGTCTGCCAACCGGGGTTGGTGTTGAGCGGGAACTCGTAGATCACGACGGGCACACCGACGTCCAGCAGCACTGGCCGGGTGGTGTCACCGTCGCTGTCGGTCTGGTTGACGAAGGAGAGGGTGTCGGTGTACTGGCCGGTCCCAAAGCCGTCGGCGCCGCCATTGATGCTGACGGTGACGAGGGCGCTGCTGTCAGCGGCGAGCGTGCCGGCACCGTTGTCGATAGTGAGCCAGCCGACGCTCTTGCTGACGGTGTAATCGATGGGGAAGTCGGAGTTGTTCTTCAGGGTGTAGACGACGCTGCTCGGCGTGAAGGGGCCGCCGACCGGACCCTCGGCGGCGAAGGCGCCAGCCGGGGAGACGGCCATGCCACTCTGCCCGGGGACGTAGGTGTCGACCACCGTCGCCCCGGAGCCGATCGGATCGAGATGGCTGCTCAGGCCGTTGGGCCAGGAGACGGAAAACTTGCCGTACCAGTCTTCCAGGTCGTTGCCGCAAGCCGCGTAGCCACCGTGCAACTGACCGATGACGCGATGGTTCTGATCGAAGAGCGGCGAACCGGAAGAGCCGGGCTCGGTGGTGCCGATGTCCCAGTCCTGGACGCGCACGTGCGTGCCGTTGCCAGGCGAACTGTCGCCAAGGTAGCTGGTGGTCGTGGTCGGGTCGTACTCGAAGCTGATGCGCTTCTCATCGGTGTTGGGATGGTGGATGGCGACGGCCATGGGCGTATCGACACCGCTGTTATCCCAGCCGGCGTAGGCCACGCCCCACTCCGGATCGGGCATGTCATCCAACAGCACGAGCGTCATATCGGAGGAGCTGTAGGAGGCGAGGTGCACGGAACCCGACTGGAAGTCACTAAGCGAGCCGTTGGGTGTGCCGTCGCACTCCGAGGTCTCGAAGTTCCAGAAGACGACCAACGACTGATCGTTGCCGGTGCCGATGCCACAGTGATCCGCCGTCATGAAGAAGGGCGTGCCATCTTCAGCGGTGTTGTTGACCATGAAGCCGGTGCAGAAGGTGGAGCCGCCGGTGGAGATGACGCCGACCGTGGCGATCTCATCGCGCCAGTCATCTCCCTCGGGGCAAACGACGTCGACGTTGCAGGAGCCGGACTCGCCGAAGCCGTCGTCCTTGCTGTGGAAGCCGCGGTAGCCCAGGTTGATGAAGCCAAGCTCCAGCCCAAGTTCGTCGCGCCTCTCGGCGGGAATGGTGACCTCCAGCGTCACGTCGCTGCCGGGAACGGGCGGCGTCCACAGCTCGCCATGCGCATCGTTGTCAGCCGCAGTGAAGGCACGGATGTCCGCGGTGTTGTCCGTGGCGTGGATGTAGAGTTGTCCACCCTGGGGCATGTCGTAGCCGGTGAAACCGAAGTTGATCGAGACGGCGTTGGGACTGGTCACCCGCAGACGCCAGAGGAGCCGACCGTCGCCCAGGTCTTCCCAGGTGCCGTTGCTGTCGGGCGTGGCGTAGGCGTCGAAAGGCACCGCATAGCGCGGAGCCAAACCGTCGAGGAACCGCTGCTCGTCTTCCAACTCCAGTTCGTTGAAGTCGAGCGCGGGCATCTCGATCGTCGCCACGCTGCTCGCCTCGGCCGCGCCGGTTTGCAGAGCTGTCGGCTTGTGTGACAGACCATCGGGGGCTGCAGCCGCCCACTCATCCGCGACGGCGATGCTTCCGGCTACCAACAACAAGGCGGCGGTGGCGCATTGCAGCAACTGTGTACCAATCATGGACAACTCTCTCCTCTGTAGACGAATGCGTCTCTCCAAACAACAGCGCGGCGCGATTGACCGCGACAGAATGCTAAGCATAGGTCGGCATTGGAAACGAGCAAGCTTAAACCAGAACACCGTACTCCGAAGTTTGTGAATGAAGGTGTTTCGTATTGCGATCATTGACTATAAGCCTGTCCTTTGTCCGTTGTCCCGTACGGGGACAATTGAAAGCGCCGCGAGCTTGTGCCCGCGGCGCTGAAGTCAGCGGTTCTCGCTGTCGTCGACGGCCTTAGCAGCCTTCGAGGTAGTGACCCAGCAACTCACCGAGGTCGGCTTGATCGGTATCGCCATCGCCGTCGATGTCGCCATCGTCGCTCAGCCCGTAGGCACCAAGCAGGTGGCCAAGGTCAGACTGATCGACACAGCCATCGCCGTTGAAGTCGCCGGGGATGTCCTGCAGGCAATCGCCCAGGGACGAGAAGTCGCTCTCGACGAAGTCGGGCGGGATGCCATCGCCTTCCGAGAGGCCGACGATGATGCCTTCGCCCGCGTCGATGCGCAGCCAGGCGATCCGGATGGTGCCGTCGTAGTAGAGCTCAATCTGGAAGGTGTTGATGTTGTTGCCGGCGAACTCCGGCACCCCCTCCCAGGTGCTGACGATGCGATCGCTGAGTCGCTTGTAGCTGATCGTGCCGCCGTCCTCGGGATTCAGATCGTCGAAGAGCGCCGCAATACGCTCGAAGGCGTAATGATCGGTGTACGACTCGCTGTAGGTAGTGTCACCTTGTCCGAACGTGATGTAGCCGTTGCTGCCGACGAAGAAGCTGGTGTAGGTCGCGTCATAGAGCGCGACCGTATTGCCGCCGTCGACCTGCACCAGGGCGTAGGCGTCATCGTCGTCGAAGCCGTTGAGAATCACCGTGCCGCCCGCCGGGTCCGTGGGCAACTCGGTGATCGGTTCGATGCAGCCGATGTAGCCATCAACGCCATCGCTCGGCTCGAGCGTCACGACTTTGTTCTCGAGATCAAAGTCGTTGTCCCAATGCTCCATGAAGAAGTCGGGGATGTCTGGCGTATCGAAGGTGTAGCAGTTGCCATCATTGTCGTCGTAGAGGACGTTCGCCGCTTGGTCCTCCGTGGTGATGACGAAGTAGTAGGCCTGCTGGTCCTGCAAACCGCTGAGCTCGATCGTGTGGCTCGTTTGGAAGCCGCCCTCGCTCACCTGGTCGCTCAGATTGCCACAGCTTGTGCCGTAGTCAATCACGCTCTTGGCCGGCTCATCAGTGGTGAAGGTGATGGTGGCGTTCCGCGGGCCGAGGTCGACGACCTGCACGTTGCTGATGACGGGGGGCTGGCAATCTATGTCGGCGGTGGCCAACACCTGCACGTTCGTGTTGCCGTCGCCGTCGTCCGCGTCCATGTACTCCAGCGTCAGCACATCGCCGTGGCCGACGAGGATCACGCCGATGCCGTCCGTCTCGCTGATGCTGATGCTGCCGGCGAAGGAAGCGCTGGCGGGGTCGTCCTCGATGAGCGTAACCATCTCGCCAGCCGGCTCGGAGGTGGAGTACACCATGACGTCGACCGTGTCGGTCACTGTGTCGCTCGTGTTCAGATCGCAGTCGACCACACGCAGGTTGACGAGCGCTTCGCAGGCGAACTTGACGCCGCCGAGTTGGGCGATGCCGGCCGAGGAGCAGTTGACGATGTCACTGGAGGCGGCCACCGAGAATGGCTGCGGCCCCTGCGGGACGCTGTAGCCGAACACCTCGACGCGGTAAGCACCGGGCACGGGATTGTCGATCGCCACCTCTTCGATGTTGTTGAGGTGATCTTCCTGCGTGCGCACCGCCGGATTGCTGGGATTGGCAGGATCAAGCGTCCAGGGGTAGTGCACGACGCCGCCCGGATCGGTTATGCGAATGTCGAGGTCGTTGATCAGGGCATTCAAGACGTTCGGCTGGGCGGGCACATCGTCCCAAGCCATCGTCACCCTGAGCTGGGGCGTGTCGGGATCAACCAACACCAGGAAGGCGTAGCTCTGATCCTGGTCAAGGGTCGCTTCGAAGAAGTTGCCGCTCCGCACCAGATCAATGGCGGCGGGCGCCCGCAGCGAGCCGAAGCCGTACTGCATGTCTGGACCGGGGTTACCGTTGTCGTAGGCGCTGTTGGCCAGGAGCACCTTGAGCGTGGAGTTGCGGAAGTCCGGCTCGCCGGGGTAGAGCTGGCGGAAGTCCTGCATGATGAGGGCGCTGATGCCGCAGGCCGTCGGCGAGGACATGGAGGTGCCGCACTTGTTCGAATAGCCGCCGGAACTGCTGCAGGAAGTCACGCCGCCATCGTCGTTGCTCTGGCAGCCGGCGGTGGAGATGTCGGGCTTGATGCGGCCGTCATCCGTCGGGCCCCAGCTCGTGAAGCTGGTGACGGTGTCATCGTTGGAGTTCAGCGCTCCGACAGTGATGTGGTTCTTGGCGCAGGCGGGGGGCGCCGTCGAGTAGAACTCGCCCGGCTTGTCGTCCGCGGCGTAACAGCGACTGGTCTGGCGCTCGTTGCCGTTGGCCCAGACGACGCGGAACGGCTCACCGAGACTTCCCCGCACGATCGAATCGATCAGGTTCGAGGTGATGCCGTAGTCACCGGTAATTTCGCAGTCCCAGTACGACGAGGTGTTGGTGCCGATCGAGTTGTTGGAGATGACGCAGTCGTAGGTGTTGATGGCCTGGTTGTAGTCGGCTTCGAGATCGCCGGGGTTGTCGTAGAGAAAGACGCCGTTGCTGTCCCACTCAAAGCCGTAGGATTCGATAGTGACGCCGGGCGCCATGCCCTTGTAGAGCGAGTTGGAGATGCCCGCCCCGCCGATCGTGCCGGAGACATGCGTCGCATGATCTGAGAGACTGGAGCTATCGTGCACCGTCAGGCGACCTTGGAAGTCAACGTGGTTGGCATAGGCGTAGCCGCCATCGTAGACGAGCACCTTGACGCCAGAGCCATCCAACCCATACGGCGGGTCCCAGACCGTCTCAACCTCGGTCAGCTCACGGTTGCTGTTATTCAGCTCGTCGAACCGGGGTAGGGGTGGCTCGATCCACTGCACCTCATCACAGGCGGCAAGGGTCCGCACCTTGTCATAGGGAAGCTCGATGACCAAGGCGTTGATCGTCTCCAGGTAGTCCCGCACGCGAGCGCCATGGCGAGCGGCCAGCAAGTCGGCTTCGCCCTCACGCTGCACATCGCCGTGGAACATCACGTACGCCGCCACCGTGGGATTGTCCTGCTCGGCAGCGATCTGCCGGCGAAGCTGGTAGTCATCCAGCTCGGCCCGGTTGAGCCCCTTGAGTCCGGAAACGACCGACCAAAACGGGACTTCGCCGGCGCGGAAGGAACGGTGCAGTTTCCAATCGAGCTGCACATCGAGAACATCGTTGAGCACACCCGAGCTGGCCAGCCCTTCGACATCGACGTTGCCGCCGGCGAGGCTGGCGAAGTAGGTCGTACCGCCCAGCGAGGAGAGGACACGCAGCCCCTGGTCTGCCAGATCGGCTCGCAGGGTCGTGTCCAACGGCTGGTTGAACTGCACCACCAGGTGACTCGACTCGGCCCGAGCCGTCAGCGCGGTCAGGTTGCGGGTGAGGCTGGCGCGTGACTGCGGCTGGATGTCGATCGAGCCGCTCTGCCAGCGGACGATCTCGGCGCTCGACCCGGCCGCCACGAGCAGCAGGCCCGCCAGGGACAAGGCCGCGAGCGGCCCACGATGTATCCTCGTTCTTCGATTCGTCTGCATGTCTCTTCTCGATCCTCTCTGTTGAGCCGTGGTGTGACGGTGCGGGCAGTGCACAGCCGCTGCCATGTACTATCGACGCTCGATCTCACGGATCTAACCGTGGGCGTGGTGATTGGCGACGCCCGCTCGCAGAAACGACCCCTGACCGCACATCCAGCTTGTATGGAAGGATGGCGTTAGGGTTGCACCGCCCCTCACCCAGGGGAGAGGGCGAGGCGACAAGCGGTCGCCGGAATTGGCTGCTCACAGCATGGTCGCCGCCGCCGGACCTGTCCAGCGACATCTGGCGAAAAGCGCCGATGCCTGTCGCCGATCCGGACCGGGTGCAGGCAGGTGGCTCATTGACAGCTCTGGCCGAAATTCACCAGCAGCAGGCCCAGGTCGGATTGGTCGGTGTCGCCGTCGCCATCGATGTCGCCCCCGTCCGAGTGCTCGTAGTAGGCAAGCAGGAAGGCGAGGTCCTCCTGGCCCACATAGCCGTCTCCGGTGATGTCGCCCAGGATGCTGTAGATATCCAACTGCGCGGCATCGCTAAGGACCGTCTCGCAGCCGTTGCTGACGGCGACTTCGTAGGAGCCGGCGTCGTCCCAGCCCACCTCCAGGAGCACCAACTGCGACTCCGTCTCTCCGGGAAGCTCCGCGCCGTCCTTCCACCACTGATAGGTCAACGGATCGAATGAACTGGCGTTCACCGCCAAGACGACGGGCCGTCCGGCGCACACATCCATCGACTCCGGCTGGGAAAGGATGAGCGGCGTCACCAACTCGTCGAGACATGTCCGAGATCGCAGATACGGCATCACCGTCTCCTCGGTGATGCGCTCGTGAAAGCTGAGCACGATATTGCGCATGCCCCCAGAGCACCCGTGACAGTAACTCATGATGGTCCCGCCCCAGGCGTTGCTGCAATCGCCCAGACCGCAGCCATCCGCAGGCGGGTTGAGATCGTGGGTGTGCGGAGCGCCGTGGTTGTGCCCGAGTTCGTGGGCGGTGACGAAGATGTCCCAGTTTTGCGAGGAGTGATCGACGAGCGGGTAAGGAAAAGACCCGGCCAGGTTGCCGGAGAGGCTGTAGCCCCACGAGGGATTGCACACCACTCCGACCCAGGCGACGCCCCCGCCCAGGTTGCGCGGCGACAGGAAGTGCGCCAGATTGCGCTCGACGTGCTGCATGTTCGCTTGCCAATAGTCGCGAAACTGGTTGAGCTGATCGCCGGAACTACCCGCGTCCCAGGGATCGCTCGAGTCGGCCCAGAGCCGCAGATAGCTGACCTGCAGCCCCACGTTGAAGTGTCGGCTGTAGATCTCGGCATTGGCCGTCATGAGGAGCAGGACATACGCCGCCGCCTCGTCCGTGTCACCGTCGAACCGCTCGGTGAACTCCCAGTCCGTCTCGATCGCCACCTCAACGACGCGGCAAGTGGAGTCGTCACGCAACCCAGAAGGCAGCTCTTCGGCAAAGCCACCTGACTTGTCCATGGAGCCGTCCACGCCGCACTCGAAGGGAGCCCAGGTGATGGCGTCGACCGGCAGATCGGCCAGGGAGGAGATGACAGGCGGCAGGCCGGCCCCGTATTGACCGCTGGAGAGGCTGAACATCTCGTCTTTGTAGATGAGCAAGCCCTGGGTACTGCTCTGGGTCACGCCCAGCACCACCAGCGACTCCGGGTCCCCAACGACGCTGCCCGCCAGGAAGTGCCCGGCCGGGGGCTCAACTTCGATCTCCTCAGCGCCGAACGCCACGACGATCCGGGCATCGGCGCTGAGCACGTCGTGCCGCTCGAGGCGAAGCGAAACGGTGGAGCCATCCGGAAGCGGCAGCTGCAACTGCACGTCGGACAGCCCCGCCAGAGCCTCGTACAGCCCGGCGTCGTGGTCCAACACCAGGGCGCCCTCACAGAGCGGCCGAACCGCCCGAAGTGCCAGGTCGCGTTCCTGAGGCCCGATAGCATCGTCGCTCGCGGCCGGAGGCCCGGCCAGGAGCGATCCACTGCTGAGCGTGAGCGCCACAGCGCTGACAAGCCAACGCGGGATTCGCGGGGTGCATCGCATAGGGAAATTCCTCTCAATCACTGCATCGACCTGAATGGGCCTGCTGTACAGCCCATCGAGCAACTCGTGAGGGGCTGCCGCACCGGGCGAGCCTCCCACCATCGATCGACGAGCATGCCGGGCTTCGTTCACGCGTCCGGAGTCGGACGCCTCAGCCCCGAGCATACCCTCCGATGGGCGGCCAGACCAGTGGATTCGAAGCGAGCCGCTCGTCTCGGGTCCTGGGCGGTGAAGGCAACAGGCCGACGCCTCGCGACGCCGGCCTGCTCGTTGCTGTCAAGAAGAGACACCACCACGGCCGTCATTCAAAGGCACGACTCACCATATTGGGCCAGGAGCAAACCGAGGTCAGCCTGATCGGTGTCGCCGTCGCCGTCGACATCGCCGCCATCGCCTTGGCCGTAGGCGCCGAGCAGAATGCCCAGGTCCTCCTGCCCCACCACGCCGTCGCCGTTGAGATCGGCCGCCAACGAATAGACGCTCACTGCCGCCGGATCGCTGAAGGCGGACTCGCAATTATTGGAGACGACCACGTCGTAGGCGCCGGCGTCGGCGAGCGTGGCGTCGGCGATGGTGTAGCTGTCGCCGGTCGCGCCGTTGATATCGGAGCCCTCCAAGCGCCACTGGTACGTCAGCTCATCGCCGCCGGCCACGACGGAAAGGACGAACTCATCGCCGATGCAAATGCTGCCGCCGACGGGTTGCCCGGTGATGTTGGGTGGACCGACGGTGAGGTCGCAGGGCATGCTCCACTGCAGCCAGGGCAGCACCTCTTCCTCGATGATGCGGTTGTGGAACTTCAGCACGATGTTGCTGAGGCCCCCGTCGCAGAGATGGCAGTAACTCATGATGGTACCGTTTGGCCCGACGCTGCAGTCACCAAAGGCACAGCCGTCGATGGGCGGGTTCACATCGTGCGTGTGCGGCGCGCCGAAGTTGTGACCGCCTTCGTGCGCGAAGACCATAAAGTCCCAGTTCTGGCCGTGGTTGTCCTGCAGGGGATAGGGGAAGTAGCCCGCCAGGTTGGCGGAAAGCGCGTAGTTGTACTCATCGACGCAGACCACGCCCAGCCAGGCCACGCCGCCGCCCAGGCCACGCCCGGAAAGGAAGTGCGCCAGAGCCCGGGAGACGTCGTCCATGTTGTTCTCCCAGTACCCCTGGAACTGGTAGAGCTGGTCCACGGTATTGCCTTCGTTCCAGGGATCGTTGCCCTCCCACAGTCTCAAGTAGCTCAGTTCGTAGACAGCGTTGAAGTCACGCTTGTAGACCTCGTTCGTGGCGCCGATGAGGAGCTCGACGTACGCCGTGGCGGCAGCGGTGTCATCGCCGAAGAGATCGCGCAGGAACTCACGGTCCGACTCGATGGCCAGAGGCACGACCCGGCAGGGCGCATCAGCGCGCGGCCCACTGCCGCCGAGACCATCGGCCTTGTTGAGCAGGGCTGGGATCTGGGCAATGTCATCCGCATGGCAGTAGAACTCGGCCCAGTCGATCAGGTCCGTAGGAATTCGCTGCATCCCAAACGAGACGAGCTCTCCTTCGCCAGTCGCCGGGCCGCTGGAGAGGATGAACGTCTCACCGTCCAACTCCACGAAGCCCTGGATGCCCGCCGCGGAAACGCTGAGCGCCGCCAGGGAATCGGCATCGCCAGCGACCGTGCCTGCGAAGAGCAAGGAAGGCGAGACCGGCAACTGGCGTTCGGCGTCATCCGTCGCCACCACGATCCGGGCGTGGTCGGCATAGACATTCACCCGGCTGAGCGACAGGTCAAGCGCCAGCCCCTCCGCGACCGGAACATCTTCGAGCAGCGACTGCTCGAGACCGACCAACTCGTCCATGGCAGCCGAATCGACCGCCAAATGGACGACCCCTTCGGGGGTGACCGACTCGGCCACGAACACCCTCAGCCCCTCGTCACCAGCAGCGGCAAGACCCGCGAAAGCGGACAAAGCGATGGCACAATGCACGACTCGCAATCCTCGTCTCATGGCACAACTCTCCTCAAGCACCGTTCAGAGCGAAACAGTTCAGTTTAGATCGATCTAAGGCCACCCATGACTCTGGGGAACCGGACGGCGCGGAGTTGCGCCGCCCTCTCGTTATTGACTTATACGTTGAAAGCCATAGGCGCGGTTGCCGACTTGTGCCGAGGTTCGGGAAAGCCAAACGAGAGTTGTCCATCGCCTTTGCCTGCGGTACACAGGTGCGTCCCGCTTGTGACCGCCAGTCCACCAGGAGAAGTGGCATGCCGCTCAACAACACCTCGCCCATCACGACCTGGCAGCTGCGCCCAGATCCCCAAGGCGTCGGCCTGCAGCAGTGCTGGTTTGATTCGACAAGCCCGGAGGCAACGAAGCACTGGCAATCGGTCAGTCTGCCCACGACTTCGCAGCAGGTCCTCGGCGAGCACTTCCACGAGATCACCTGGCTTCGCACGGAAGTTGCGCTTCCGGCTGACTGGCCCCAGGCGGTGACGCGCCTGCGCTTCGAAGCGGTGGCCACCGAGGCGACCGTCTGGGTGAACGGTGAGCCGGCAGGAACTCACACTGGCGACTACCTTCCCTTTGACATCGACATCTCTCGGTGGGCGCGGCCGGGCGCCCGGCTGCACGTCGTCGTCCGCGTCGACGAAGTGCCCGACCATATCACC
>SWCB01013813.1_pt1 | contig 20796 bp, 19 predicted proteins | sample 4692901 | NCBI WGS metagenome assembly SWCB01 (sample SAMN10267276, study PRJNA491770) | bioreactor metagenome | isolation source: DHS bioreactor inoculated with subseafloor sediment | place: Japan: off Shimokita Peninsula | collected 2006-08 | reverse complement strand
ACCAAATGATGAGTCCTTTTGACTGCCATACGATTTTTTATAGGCCTATTTTGCCATATAATTTTTTATAGCCCTATTATGTGTTCGCCACATTATTTTTTAAAGGGCCGTTTTTAATAGACATACTTTTAAAAATGAAACACTTGAGCTATAATAAAGTCAATAAACAATGATGAACGGGGAGTAGAATGGTTATATGAAAAGGTTATTGAGCATTATTTTAATGTTTTTTTTAGGTGTTTATGTAGTTGGATGTAGCGCTGCAAATAGATATGATTTCGTATATGAAATTAGTAAAGACAATTATGAAAAATTGATAGATATAGATTTTGAAACTATCGATAATGTAAAATTTATTAAATACGAACTGAAAGAAAAAGGATATATTGAATCACTTATTGTGACAGTTGAAAGCCGATATAATTTTTATATTCATCAGGAAGAAAATATAACCATGACAGAAGAAAATGTTTTATATCCATTAAGTATTACTCAACCTAGTTTCTCATCTGTTGAGTCTGTTGTTGGGTGTTTAGGTACTTTATATACAGATCAATTTGAAAATGTTTTTGGACTTTCACTTAATAAAGCAAAAAGCGATGTAAAAGAATTAAATGAGAGTTTAGAAATATATAATGACCACCATTTTTATACAGTTGAATCTGAACTGAATGCTTTGAATGTTAGAATTACATCACAATTGGGATTTAGAAGTGATCCGTTTTATTTTTACATATTAACCCCTTTTGAAAGAACCGCATATTCACATGAAGCATCAACTGGCATTGTAACAAAAAAATATCAAGATGCAAAAACTGATACGATCTCATACTTAACAGAAACTGAAATGATAGAGGAATTAGGATTAGAAGAAACTAACTCATTTTTACTCCCGGATACATTGAGTGTCTATAAAGAAAAAGAGAATATTTTTTATATTTTCGGTGTTATTGAAGATTTGAAAGGAAGTTTTTTCCCAGAAGAAACTTTTGATGATATCAGTTATAATGCAAAATTTAAGATGAAAATTAAGATTGTTTCAGATGACGAGCTTCTCCTTGATTTTGATATTTTTGATGATGATATTGAATTCAATTTTTCTTTCGAATACGATTTTACAAAGTTTGGAGATATAGATTATTTATTTGATCTTGGGTAAAATTTAAATGATATATTATAAAGATATAATGATTTAATAAGATTATGATTAGCTTTAGATAGATAAATTAAATAGACTATATGAAAAAAACATAGCGATTGTTATGTTTTTTTTGATTATACTAAATAATTGAGCCTTATTTATACCAAATAAGAAAAAAAAGTAATATATTTACGTATAAAAATATGATTTTCCCCTTTTAAATTATAAAAAAGGTGATATAATACAATTAAAGACATGATCATATACCGTTTAGAGAAATAGAGAAAAAACGTTGAACTGACAATAATCGTACCAGTGTTTTTCCTTTTCACAATAGAAGTCAGAGAGATTTTGGCTTTATTTTTTTAACACAATGAAGAAAGCGGTTACATAAAATGAATACATTATTTGAAACACTTAAAAGAAAGAATGAATCACTTGAGTTATATGCTATTTCTCATGAATCATTTAAAGCTTATGGTAACATTCTTGACTCAAAACATTTCTTAGAATATTTTAAGTATCTTGATCAGTATACAAGCATACCAGAAAAAGATAACATCTATGTAGCACATGACAACGATATATTAAAAAACATGAAAGATGATGACAGTTTAAATCGTATATTTGGCTTTTTTCAATTTCAGACAGGATACGTCAACGGTCACAATACGAAACTAAATGCATTAGAATATCACAAATCTTCTGAAGTCATTGTTGCTTTAACACCCGTTGTATTGTTGTTAGGACTTCATGAGGATATTAAGAATCAATCATATGATACAAAAAGCATAAAAGCTTTTTATATACCAGAATATACAGTTATTGAATTACACCCAAGAGTGCTTCATTTTTCTCCATGTAAGACAATGAACTCAGGATTTAAATGTGGCATTGTCTTACCTATGGGCACAAACACTGAGTTTATCAAACTTGACGATGTTGAAACTGAAGAAGACTTATACCTTTTTAAAACGAATAAGTGGTTGTTAGTTCACAAAGAACATCAAAAAATGATTGATCTTGGTGCATATGTAGGCATTATTGGAAAAAACATAGAGATAAAATATTAATTAAATAGAGGTTATCATGATAGAAATTAAGCAACAGGAAAATCAATTAAGTGTTTATTTTAATCAACAACTTGTTATCAAACATACTGATCAACAACCTGCATTTTTTGTTGGTCAAGGCAATGAAACCATCGATCATTATCGCGGTAATTTTGAAATTCATGACGATATAGAAAGTAAAATACCGCTGATTGATGCTAAGTGTACAAATGATCAAATTATATTTAGCTACTTTTTAAATGAACTGCGCGTTCATTTTAAAGAAGAAGATCACAGACTAATCATTACGATTGAATCAAGTCAACCATATAACCGCTTTTGGATAAGATTTTTTGCGGAAAAAGATGAAAAGGTTTATGGTTGCGGGGAACAAGCATCATATTTTAATTTAAGACATCGAGTTTTTCCACTGTGGACATCTGAGCCAGGTGTAGGTAGAGATAAAAAATCTTTAACAACATTTTACGCTGATCTATATGATAAAGCAGGTGGAGATTACTATACAACTTATTATCCTGAACCAACATTTGTATCATCAAGAAAATATTGGTTACATGCAGATACGTATGCATATTCAGTTTTCAATTTTAAAAATGATGATTATCATGAGCTATTCTTTTGGGAAGTTCCAAGTCAAATCATCATTGCTTATCAAGAGAACTTTCTAGATCTTATTGAAAATCTTACTGATTATACAAAAAGACCACCTAAATTACCAGAGTTTCTACATAATGGCATGATTTTAGGTGTTCAAGGTGGCATGAAACAAGTATTAAACTATCTTGATCAAGCTTTAAATCACGGTGTTTTAGTCTCTGGACTATGGTGCCAAGATTGGGCAGGTGTCAATTACACATCGTTTGGTAAAAGACTCTATTGGAACTGGACAGTTAGTCATGAGTTATATCCTAACTTAAAACAAGAGATTAAAAAGCTAAGTGATAAAAATATAGCTTTCTTAACTTATATTTGTCCATTTTTATTAGAAAATGAATCACTTTTTAATTCAGCAAAAGAACAAGGATATTTAGTGCTTAATAAAAATCATCAAGTGTATAAAGAAGATTTTGGTGAGTTTTATTGTGGGATTGTTGACTTAACTAATCCTAAAGCATTTCATTGGTATAAAGAAGTCATTAAAACTAATATTATCAATTTAGGTATTAAAGGATGGATGGCTGATTTTGGAGAATATTTACCAGTTGATTGTGTGCTTCATAACGGAAAAGATGCAAAACTTATGCATAACGAGTGGCCAGTCTTATGGGCGAAATGTAACTATGAAGCTGTCAAAGAAACTGACAATTTAGGCAAAATCTTTTACTTTATGCGTGCTGGTGGTCATGGTTCACAAAGATATGCAACATCGCTATGGGCTGGAGATCAAAGTGTTAATTGGGAGTTACACGATGGCATAGCTTCAGTGATTCCATCTGCACTATCTACAGGTATCATTGGGAATCCATATACGCATAGTGATATCGGTGGATATACGAGTTTACACGGAAACATTAGAACTAAGGAACTTTTTGATCGTTGGTTAGAGATGAATGTGTTTACCTCTTATATGAGAACACATGAAGGCAATAGACCACTTCAAAATTTTCAGTTTTATCATGATGAAGATACTTTAAATTTAATGTCTAGAATGACACATGTAAGATTTGATTTAAAATCATACATCATGCATTTGGTTGATGAAGCACATGCATTTGGGTACCCACTTCAAAGAGCATTATTTATGCATTATCCAGATGATGAAAAAACGTATGACTTGCAGTATGAATATTTGTTTGGGAAAGATATGTTAATCAAACCAGTGGTTCATCCAGGACAAACACATCAAGAAGTTTATCTACCAGATGACATATGGGTTCATTTATGGACTGGAAAACATTTTGAAGGCAATCAAACGGTAAAAGTTTCTTGTCCAGTAGGATATCCACCAGTTTTTTATAGAGCTTTAAGCGAACACAAAAAACTTTTTGAAAATATAACACACAAAAATCTTATGCAGGAGGAAAATGTATGAGGCGTAAAACTCAAAGCTATCAGTCATTTATTTTTAGACAAAAAATAGTCCCTTACTTGTTTTTACTACCTAATTTATTAATTTTTTCAATCTTCATTATTTTACCAGCACTGATAGGGATTTATTATTCATTTACAGACATGTCATTATTTACTTTTGGAAGTCCAGATTGGGTAGGATTTGCAAATTATAAAGAGATGTTTGCCGATGCTGACTTTCTTGCTGCGATGTGGAATACGATTAAGTTAGTGATTGTAACTGTTCCACTGATGTTTGTTGCATCCCTTTTAATTGCAACATTAATTGTACAACCTATTAAAGCTAAAGGATTCTTTAGAGCAATATATTACTGGCCAGTCATGATTTCTGCAATTGTTGTAGGGATTATATGGCAATGGATTTTAGCAGGTGATTTTGGACTCTTTAATACAACCTTAAAAGCACTTGGATTAAATCCAATGGAAACATTTATCAATCCTGATTTTGCATGGTGGTCTGTTGTGTTTGCTATATTATGGTCACGTGCAGGATATTATATGATCATATTTGTTGCAGCTTTACTCAGTATCCCTGAATCATTGTATGAAGCAGCAGAAGTTGATGGTGCGACTAAGGTTCAAAAGTTTTTATTTGTTACCTATCCATCATTAAGAGCTGCAAGACTTATGGTTTTTATATTAGTGACCATGGAAATCTTTAAAACTTATCCACTTGTTGTAACACTTACAGGTGGTGGTCCATTCGATGCAACGACTTTTACTGTTCAATATATTTATGAAACAGCATTCCAACAATATCATGTTGGACTTGCTAGTGCAATGTCAGTTGTGATGCTTTTAATCGTAACCATTTTCACAGCATTTAATTTCTTTATGTCGAGAAGAGGTGAGAATAAATGAAAAAAGCAACCATACCTCAATATACAATTTCAAGCATTCTAGTTTTGGTATTTTTAATTCCAGTTTTATACATTATATTCTCATCATTTAAACCGATTAACGAATTATTTTCAACAAATCCAACCTTTTTCCCAAATCAATGGACAACAAATAATTATGTTGAAGCACTAAAAGGTGGTAATTTTGGAAGATATATATTTAACTCATTTATCGTAGCGGTATCTTCAACAGTGTTAGCTGTTGTGATTAACTCAATGTCGGGATATGCGCTTGCTAAATTTAGATTTAAAGGGGATTCTGTGATCATGTTGATTATTTTATCAACAATCATGCTCCCACTTGAAATCATTATGGTTCCAATATTTTCAGTATTAAAATTCTTTGGATTATATAACTCTTTATGGGCATTAATTATTCCACCAGCTGCGACACCTACAGGTATATTCTTAATGAGACAATACTTATTGACCATACCAGATGAAATTATTCAATCGGCACGTATCGATGGTGCATCAGAGTGGAAGATATTTTATAGCATCATTCTACCAAATGCAAAACCAGCAATTGCAACTTTAGCAATATTCTCATTTATGTGGCGTTGGAATGACTATGTTTGGCCGTTAATCGCAATCAACTCACCTAAGAAATACACATTACAATTAGCAATCGCTAATTTTACTGGCGAATTTGGAACAGATTATAATTCGATATTAGCTGTATCTGCAATTTCAATGATTCCGATGTTAATCATCTTTATCATTTTCCAAAAACAATTTGTTCAAGGTACAGTTCAATCAGGTATGAAAGGGTAATCACTGTGTTTTTCACAGGTAATTATAAAAAAAATTTAGGAGGAAAGTATGAAGAAAGTATTAGGTTTTATGTTTGTCATCATGTCAATTGTAGTGCTTGTTGGTTGTAACCAAGAAGAAAAAACACTTCAAATGCTATGGTGGAGTGATGGTACTGAAGGTGAAGTTATGCAAGGTTTACTGGATGACTATGAAGAGGAAACAGGTATTGTTATTGAGTTAGTTAGTATTCCTTATAACGACTATGAAACAAGACTTGCGACTATGATCAGTGGTGGAGAAGCACCTGCATTAGCACGTGTTACTGAGGGACACTTAAACAACTTTAAAGAACAAATTATTCCTTTAGATGATGTTTATGATACTTCAAAATTCACAAATTTATTCTATAACGCTGATGGTGAAGTTATTTCATTACCAATGGATATTACTGCAAATGGTTTATTTGTAAATCTTGATTTACTAGAAGCTAATGGCGTTAACTATCCAGAACTTGGTGATCCAGTTTGGACTTGGGCAGAATTCGAAACTGAAATGAATAAACTTAAAGGTAAAGATGGTGTTACAGCTCCTGGTCTATTTGACCATCAAGCACACCGTTTTATGCCAGTTCTTTATCAACATGGTGTTGAAATTTGGGAAACTCCATACACAGAAAGTAACTTAACTTCAACTGCTGCAGTAAATGCATTACAAATGTTAATGGATTTCTATGATGAAGGTTTCTTAGGTGATCAAACTTATGTTACTAAGAACTCAGCTTCATTATTCCGTACTGGTACTTATGGATTCCATGTTTCAGGTAACTGGAACGTAAGTGGTTATCAAGATCTAGAATTTGATTGGGCAGTAGTTCCTATGCCTCAAGGCACAAATCGTGCAACAATTTTAGGTGGTAAATCACTAGCTGCATTCAGAGACAGTGGTACTGAAAAGAGAGCTCAAGACTTCATCGAATGGATGGCAGAAGGCGAACAACATGATGCATATACTGGTGGCGTTCCTTATTTAACTCCAAGACTTGGTGCTGAAGTTAATTATGGTGATTTTGCTGATCAATATGCAGTATTCTTAGATGAAATCGCTGCAACTGATGAAAAATATGTACAAGACTGGTTAACTCAAGTTATGATTCCAGGTATGTATCCAATCATCAATCAATTAGTTGAAGATGCTGCTAACCCAAATAACACGAAGACAGCTCTACAATTATTACAAGATTTAGAAACAGCTTTAAAGAACGCTGCACCTTAATAATTAAGATGTAGTAAAAGTCAATGGGTGTTACAAAACGTAACACCCAATGACTTAATTTTTGGATTATTTGCTTAGCTAACAAGGGTTTTTAGTTAATCAAATAACCCGAAAAGAAAAGGAGAATATATGAGAAAAATAAATGTCAGTTATTTACCAATTGGTGTAGGGACATTCCACTTGGAGTCTGCACAAAAACTGTTTGAAGCATCAAAAGAACTCTTAAAAAACATCGATGATTCGATTCACTGTCCAGATGAAATGTTGCTATCACTTGATTTATTAAAATCATTTTTAGATAAACATGAACCAGATTTGGTGATTGTACAAAATATCACATTTGCAAATAGTGCATATATGACAGAAATCTTAAAATTAACACATGCTGATGTTCTTTTATGGACTTTAAGAGAACCAGTGATTGATGGTGGAAGATTAAGATTGAATTCCTTAACTGGAGCTTTTTCTGCAGGATATGCTTTTAAGCAAATAAGAAATCAGCATATCCAATATATATTTGGTATGCCAAACGAAGATGATGTCAAAAAAACAATTCAAGATGTAGTAGAAGTTTCTAAACTAAAATTTGAGTTAAGACAAACAAACTTATTGGTAATTGGTGATACACCTCAAGGTTTTGGATTTGGAAGAGCAAATGATGTTGAACTTATGAAAACATTTGGCGTTAACTTGATGACCATTGAGTCTAGAGAACTTACACAAAAAGCAAAAGCTCTTGCGTTAGAAGAGGCAAAAGAGGCATCAGAAGAAGCACATCAAAAAATGGTTGGTTTGGAACAAACATTAAAGAAAAATAAAGATGATTTTGTAAGACTATATCAAGTCTATAAAGATTATATATTAAAAAATAATATTAAAGCGGTTGCTTCTAGATGCTGGCCTGATTTTTTTACGGATTATGGAACACCAGTATGTGGTGTCTTAGGTCTTCTTAACGATCAAAAGATTGCTGCTGCATGTGAAGCCGATGCTTATGGTGCATTATCAATGTTTATCGGTGGAGAATTATCTAAAGAACCGACTTTCTTAGGGGATCCAGTATCACTTGATGAAAAAGATAATACAATCACATTTTGGCATTGTGGAACAGCAGCTTGTTCCCTTGCTAGAGCTGATTTAGGTGCAGCGACTGGCGTCCATCCAAATAGAAAAATTGGACCAACGATGGAGTTTGGACTTAAACCAAGTAAAGAAGCTTCACTATTTAGAATTGGTAAGAAAACAGATGGATCATTTAGATTCTTTATTGCAGAAGCTGAGATTCTAGATAAACCACAACAGTTCTTAGGAACTTCTGTTGTTGTTAAAGTCAAACAACCAGTAAAACCCATGATTACACGTATGGTTAAACAAGGATGGGAACCACACTTTGTTGTCTTATATAAAGATGTTGTAAAGAAATTAGAAATACTTGCAGAAATGCTAAATATAGAAATTGTTCAATATTAGGAGGAGAACATGGATAAACGCATATTTTTAGAACAAAAAGCAAAAGAAATTAGAAAATTAACGATTGGGTGTATTGCAACACTTGGTGTAGGTCATATAGGAGGAAGTTTATCGATTGCTGATATTCTTGCAGTTTTATATTTTGATCAAATGCATATTGATCCAAAACAACCAAAATTACCAGAAAGAGATCGTTTCGTTTTATCAAAAGGACATGGCGGTCCAGCTGTTTATGCAACACTTGCATTAAAGGAGTATTTCCCAATGGAATTACTTGATACACTTAATATTTCAAATACAGATCTACCATCTCATACAGATATGAATAAGACTGTTGGTGTTGACATGACAACAGGATCTTTAGGACAAGGTTTTTCTGCAGCAGTTGGTATGGCTACAGCTGCACAACTCGATCAAGCACCATTTCATGTCTATGCAATCATAGGAGATGGTGAATCTCAAGAAGGTCAAATATGGGAAGCTGCCATGTTTGCTGGAAGTAGAAAATTAGATCATTTAATCGCATTTACAGACTATAATAAATTCCAAATTGATGGTTCTGTTGAACAAGTGAATGATGTTTCACCACTGGATAAAAAATGGGAAGCATTTAATTGGCATGTTCAAGTCATTGATGGACATGATGTTATGGCAATTGAGCAAGCTATTTTAAATGCTAAAGCAGCTAAAGGTAAACCATCCATGATTATATGTAATACCATTAAAGGTAAAGGTGCAAACTTCTGTGAAAATCAAGCTGGATCTCATAATATGCCAGTGACAAAAGAGTTAGCAAAACAAGCGATTGAGGGGTTAGAAAAATGATAGAACTAAGAAATAGACAATTAAGAGAAATCTATGTAGATTTGCTCATCAAATATGCAAAAGAGTATCCGGAATTAGTCATTGTTGAAGCAGACTTAATGAAAGCATTAAAATCAACTGCATTTTATGACGTATATCCAGAAAGAACCATCAACGTTGGTGTTCAAGAAGCTAATATGATTGGGGTTGCAGCAGGTTTAGCTAATATGGGTAAATTACCATTTACACATACGTTTACACCATTTGCGACACGTCGTGTTTTTGACCAAGTAACACTTTCTGTTTGCTATGCAAGAATGAATGTTAAGATGGTTGGATCTGATCCTGGCATTATGGCACAATTAAATGGTGGTACCCATATGTCATTAGAAGATGTTGGTCTCATGAGAAACTTACCAGGTATGGTGATATTTGAACCAGTTGATGGTGTACAACTTGCGGCAATGATGCCACAAATCATTAAACATCAAGGCCCTGTATATATTAGATTATTACGTCAAGAATTTGATGCAATCTATGAAGATAATCAATCTTTTGAGCTAGGTAAAGCAACAAGAATTATTGAAGGTAAAGATGTATCAATTTTTGCATCCGGTATCATGGTTAAAGAAGCACTTGATGCACAAAAGATTTTAAGCGAAAAAGGAATTTCTGCTAGTGTTGTTAATATACATACCATAAAACCAATTGATAAAGATATGATTATTGAAGAAGCTAAAAAAACTAAAGCAGTTGTCACAGCTGAAAATCATAACATTATTAATGGATTAGGTAGTGCTGTAGCGGAAGTTTTAGTTGAAAACTGTCCAACACCAATGAGAAGAGTTGGTGTGAAAGACCATTTTGGTGAAGTTGGTAAAAAAGATTTCTTAATGGAAAAATTTGGATTAAAAGCGCATAACATTGTTGACGCGGTTTTAGATGTTATCAAACAAAAATAAAGGAGCATACAAATGGAAAAATTATTTATAGGTTCAGATAAATCAGGATTTCAATTAAAAGAAGCAGTGAAAAATTACTTATTAGAAAATAACTATGAAGTAGAAGATATTGGTACACTTGATGAGGAAAAAGCTTTACCTTTTTTTGAAGTAGCTGAAAAAGGTGCTAAGCTCATTCAAAATAAAACGTATGAACGTGGTATTTTGATTTGTGGTACTGGTATGGGGATGTCTATTGTTGCAAATAAGCATGAAGGTGTTTATGGTGCGGCTTGTGAATCTGTTTATGCAGCAGAAAAATGTAGAGCGATTAATGATGCGAACATTTTATGTATGGGTGGATGGATTATTGCACCGATCATGGGTGTTGAGATGGCAAGAACTTTTTTAAACACTGGATTTACACAAAACTTAGAAGATTGGCGCGCAAAAAATTTAGAAAAAGCACGAGTTATTGTTAAAGATATCGAAAAAAGAAGTTTTCACAAATAATAAATCATACACGAGAGGGTCGATATTAAATGATTGAAATTATTTCACTACTTGCTATTGTCGTAGCAATCATTATTGGGTTTTGGAAGGATGTAAATGTTGGTTTAATCGCCTTGGTTTTTGCCTTATTCATTGGCTATTACGGTGGCGGTATACCAATATCTGAAATCATTTCATATTGGCCAATGACTTTATTTTTCACAACTTTTGGAATTACATTACTTTTCAGTATCGCAAAACTAAATGGCACACTAGAAAAACTATCTAATACCATTATTTATCAAAGTAAAGGTAAAAAAGTTTTGATTCCAATCATATTTTATTTCTTAGCACTTATTCTTGCATCACTTGGACCTGGAAATATTTCAACAAGTGCGTTATTATTGCCCATTGGACTCATTATTGCGTTTCGTGCGAACATATCAGTTTTAATGGTGAGTATTTTAATCATTTTAGGTTCAATTGCTGGAGGTTTATCTCCACTTGCACCAAATGGTATTGTTGCTCTAGAACTTGCAAAATTACATGGTGTTGGTGAACTTGGATTTCATATATATTTCAATAATGTTTTAGCAATGACATTATTTTCTAGTTTAGTCTTTATTGCATTAGGCGGATTAAAACTAAGAGGTGACCGCATTGAAATTAAGGCTCCAGGTCGATTCAACAAACAACAAATTTTCACATTAGTGATGGTACTTGTTTTAGTTTTATGGGTTATGATTGGTAAAGTCAATGTTGGATTTGCAGCTTTTGTGCTATCCGCAATACTATTTATTTTCAAATCAGCTGATCAAGGCAAAGCAATTTCAAATGTACCTTGGTCTACCATATTACTGATTTGTGGAACAGCTGTTTTAATTAGAGTTGCTGATGAAGTTGGTGGTGTATCATTACTTACTACATTTTTAGCAACACTTATGAATGAACATACAGCAATTCCAATTATGTCTATATTATCTGGCGTGATGTCGATATTCTCATCAGCTGTAGGTGTAGTTATGCCTACTTTGATTCCAACAACGGTTGAATTAGCACAGGAATTAGGAAATGTCGTAACACCTACAGTTTTAACGATTACAATCGCTGTAGCATCTCATATTGTTACAGTCAGTCCATTTTCAACGATGGGGGCGCTTGCTCTTGCAAGTTCTCCTGAAGAAGTCAATAAAAAATTATTATTTAAGAATTTATTCATAGCTTCATTTTTAGCACTTATATTCATAGCAGTTTTGTTATGGTTTATGAATGCTATTAATATCATATTATAAGGAGGAAGAAACATGAAAACATCAAATGAAATCATCATGGATTACATAAAGAAAGCAAGAATTGCCCAAGAAAAAATCAAGAATTATACACAAGAAGAAATTGATAGAGTCTGTGTTGCTATTGGATGGGAAGTTTATAATGACGAAAACATTAAAAAACTTGCCGAAAAAGCAGTTGAAGAAACTAAAATGGGTAATGTTAAGGATAAGATTTTAAAACATAAAAATAAGGTTTTAGGAGTGCTTGCAGATGTGAAAGGTAAGAAATCTGTAGGACTCATTGAAGAAGACAAAGAAAAAAAGATTAGAAAGTATGCTAAACCTGTAGGTGTTGTTGGAGCATTAACTCCTGTTACAAATCCAACTGCGACACCTTCAAGTAATGCTGTTACTATATTAAAAGGTAGAAATGCCGTTATTTTCGCACCACATCCAAAAGCTAAAATAGCATCAAAAATGGCTGTTGATTTCATGAGAGATGGTCTTAAAAAAGTTGGAGCTCCTTTAGATTTAATCCAAATTATTGAAGAACCATCTATTGAACTCACTAATGAACTCATGAAACAGGTTGATGTTGTTTTAGCTACTGGTGGTTCAGCAATGGTAAAAGCTGCTTATTCATCAGGACGACCTGCTTATGGTGTAGGACCAGGAAATACTGTACAAATCGTAGCAGAAGATGCAGATGTCAAAGATGCAGCTGCAAAAATATTTTTAAGTAAAAAATTTGATCATGCGACATCTTGTTCAAGTGAAAATTCAATAATTATTCATGAATCTATATATGAGGATTTGATTTTAGAGTTGAAACAATTAGGTAGTTATATGGTGACACCTAAAGAAAGAGACTTATTAGAACAATACATGTGGCCAGTTAATGCGAAAGGTTATCGTTCAATCAATGGTAAAATTGTCGCTCAATCCGCGAAAAAAATAGCACATGATGCAGGTATTTCTGTAGATGAAGATATTCAAGTATTACTTGTTGAAGGTGCACAAGATATTGAAAACGACTTTTTCTCACAAGAAAAATTATCACCAGTACTTACTGTTTTCAAATATGATACATTTGAAAAAGGATTTGAAATATTAGTAAGACTTACTGATAATTATGGAACTGGACATTCTTGTGGTATTCATACAAACAATCAAACATATATCAATCATTTAGGTGAATATATGAGAACCAGTAGAATCATGGTTAATCAAGCACAAGCTCCTGCAAATGGTGGTGCATTCTTTAATGGTATGCCTTCAACGGTATCTTTAGGATGTGGTACTTGGGGTGGAAATATTACCACTGAAAATATTAATTATAAACATTTTTTAAATGTAACATGGTTATCAGAATATTTTGATCCAATCAGACCATCAGATGATGAAATTTTTGGTGATTATTTAGAAAGTATTAAGTAGGTATTGATATGAAATTATATGAGTATCAAGCAAAAGAAGTTTTTAAAGAAGCAGGGATCGTCATCCCAAATAGTAAAATCATTCATTCCATAGAAGAATTAAAAGAAGAAACTAATCATATTGGATTTCCGTGTGTCATTAAATCACAAGTATTAAGTGGTGGTCGTGGAAAAGCTGGATTAATCTCTTTTGTTAAATCTGAAGAAAAAGCCATAGAAGAAACAACAAGATTGTTTAGTCATCCACAAAAAATTAAAAAATTACTTATTGAAGAAGCGGTAGATATCCAAAAAGAAATCTATGTATCAATTACTGTTGATCCTGAAAAAGCAACAGCACTTTTAATCGCGAGCAGTGAAGGTGGTATTGATATTGAAACATTAGCTGTTGAACAACCAGATAAAATCATAAAAGAACCAATCGATATGAGATATGGACTCATGCCTTTTCAAGCATTATCTGTTGCTTACGAACTGAAATTAGAACCTGCACTTGCAAAACAAATGTCGAAACTTTTGATAAAATTATATGATGTGTTTAAAACATATGATGCTGAATTGGTAGAAATTAACCCATTATTCATCAACAAAAATCAAGAGCTTATTGCTGGTGATGGTAAATTAATGATTGATGATAACTCACTTTATAGACAAAAACGATTTGAGAAAATGTATGATGATTATAAAAGTGAAGCAGAATATGACGCAATGGTCGAAGGTATTCCTTTTATCGAATTTGACGGTGATATTGGTTTAATGTGTGCAGGTGCTGGTCTTACAACAACTGTATATGATTTAATCCATTATGAAGGTGGAAGTGTTGCGAATTATTTAGAGTTTGGTGGTCCAAATTATAAAAAAGCTGTAAAAGCTATGGAAATTTGTTTAAAAGTGGATTCTAAAGTGATATTGGTTGTAACCTTTGGAACGATTGCGAGAGCAGACGTTATGGCTCAAGGTGTTGTTGATGCTATCAATAAATTAAAACCTAATAGACCAATTGTCACTTGCATTAGAGGTACTAATGAAGTAGAAGCCAATAAAATATTAAAATCTGCTGGTCTAGAGCCAATGTATGATACTGAGGAAGCTGTTAGAAAAGCAGTTAGACTTTCTAAGGGGGAACGATCATGAGTATTTTTATAGATGATAAAACTAAAGTTCTCGTACAGGGTATTACTGGTAGTGAAGGTAGTTTTTGGACACAACACATGATTGACCTAGGCACTAAAGTTGTTTGTGGAGTTACTCCTGGAAAAGAAGGACAAGAAGTAAGTGGTTTACCAGTATACAATACAATAAAAACTGCTTTAAAACATCATGAAGTAGACGCATCAATGGTTTTTGTTCCACCACTTTTAACAAAAGATGCAGTGATGGAAGCTTTGAATGCGGGCATAAAGAAAATTGTGACTATTGCAGATGGTATTCCATTACATGATATGGTTTTAATAAGACAAGCAGCAAAAGAACATCAAGCTTTAGTGATTGGTGGGAACACATCAGGTGTAATTTCACCTGAGGTTGCAATGATGGGAAGTTTTCCACATTGGATAAAAAGAGTTTATAAAAAAGGAAACATTGGTGTTATGACAAGAAGTGGCTCATTAACAAATGAAGTCACATCAATGATTGTAGAAGCAGGTTATGGAGTATCAACACTCATTGGTGTTGGTGGTGATCCAGTTCCTGGAACAAGATTTGCAGAAATGCTACCTTATTATGAACAAGATATAGAAACTGCTGCAGTTGTCATTATTGGAGAACTAGGCGGAACAATGGAAGAAGAAGTTGCCGAAGCTATTAGTAAAGGTATTTTTACAAAACCATTGGTTGCTTTCTTAGGCGGAAGAACAGCTCCTAAAGGACAAAAAATGGGACACGCAGGCGCAATCATTACTGGAGGTAAAGGCTCAGTAGAAGACAAAATTCAAGCCCTGAGTGCTGTTGGCGCTCTAGTTGCGGAACGTCCGCGCATGGTTGGAAGACTACTTGAGAAACTAAAAGTTCCAAAAAGCTAATAGATTTCGTGTTATAATCAAAGTGTTTAAAACATAAAGCATATAAGAATCGGGGAATCAATATGGATTATATTTTTGTTGATAAAACATTGACAGTGTCAATTTATAAACAAATTGCACAATCAATCACACAAGCAATCAAATCAGGTATCTTAAAATATGATGATCGCTTGCCAACAGAAAAAGAAATATGTCATATGTTTTCTATCAGTCCAACGGTTGTTAAGATGGCATATGAAACTTTGATACAAGAAAATATGATCAAAAGAATCAAGGGTAAAGGCACCTTTGTTACAAATAGATTCCATTTATATTCACCTTTAAATGAGTTTTATCAGTTTGAAAGTCATCTAAATGATAATGATCTTAAATATGAATATCAAATGATCATGATTGATTTGATTGATCAAGATATATTAGCTTATCGAATGCTAGAACTTAAAAGAAATGAAAAATGCTATTACATTATAAGAATCATTAAAGCACAACAAAATCCAGTATTGTTTCAAAAGATATATTTACCAGAAAAATATTTTCCTGAATTAAATGAAAAATTTGAATCATCAACGCGTTTATTTGAGTTTATCGAACAAACATATCAATATAAGATTAAACATATGCAAAATACGTTTAATGCAATTAATGCAAGTTCAGATGAAGCCTTATTACTAAAAATTAATGCAGATGATGCGATCTATTTGGTAAGATCTAATATTATAGACGAAGAAGATAGAATTATTGGTTATGTGTCTAATTTTTTCCCAGGAGAATTTACTGAATTCGAGGTGATGGTTTATGCAATCGAACAAAGTTGATTTAATTTCAATTGATCGCAGATCATCAGTTTCAATTATTGAACAGATTAAAGAAAGTATTAAAGCAAACATACTTGACCAAACATTTTATTATCAATCTGTTCTTCCATCTCCTAGAGAACTTGCGAATCATTTAAAGATTGATTTATCACAAGTCATTCAAGCTTATAATAAATTAGTTGGAGAAAGATTTATCAAAGAAAATAAAGATCAAAAATATGTAGTTGAATATTATGAGTTAACTAATTATTTCTTTTATAGAAACGTTGCGATTTATGATGCTGTTAAAGCATTAGGTATGCAACCATCTATAGAGTGTTTAGAAAAAAGAGTTGTTGAACTAAGTAAAGAACAACTTGATATGATGGGATTTAAAGCAGGCGGAAAATTCTTATACATTAATAGAATATATAAAGGCGATGATAAACCTATTATTATTCTAGAAAACTATCTACCTTTATCTATATTTACTGATATGGATAAAAAGTTTGTAGGTAATGAGCCACTTAATGCATATATGGAAAAGACTTATCATATTAAAGCTAAATTATCGCATCGTATCACAAAAGCAGTTAATTTAACTGCTGACCTAGCTGCTCTTTTAGGAGAAAGAAAAAATGCGGCGTGCATTCAATCTACGAATAGAATATATGATCAACAAGATCGCCTAATAGACTTTGGACGCAGTCATGCCACAAGTAGTTATTATTTTCAGGCGTTTATTCAAAGAGATGAACTCATTGATTATTATAACGACGAAAAAGATAGTACAAATTAACGCATACTATTAGTATTAAAATATAGTTTATCAAAAAAATACAGCACTTAGGTGTTGTATTTTTTTGATAATTCATTTTAGTTGAAGCTATTTTATCGAAAGCGTATAATGTTATCATAAAAAGTGAGGTGTATCTATGGGAGAAGGATTACTTAGTCAAATTACAATAATGAGTATTGCTTTGTTAATCGCTTTTGGTGCAAGTTTTGTGATTACGTTTTTATTAATAAAAATTGATAAAAAATTAGTCTTTGGATTACCTGTTTTATCTTTGATTTCAGCTATATATTTTTGGGTCTCAGGTCTTTTAGCAAACGATTGGGGAGCACTGGGCTATATAATTATTGGGATATTGTCAATCATTGCATTAATTGGATCTATCGCTTCATCCCTGATCATCTATTTTAAAATGATAAAACCAAATAAATAAAAAGAATAGATCAAGAGGACAATCAAGCTGTCCTCTTTTTTTTGATAGTATCAACGTGTATAATTAAATTAGAGGTGACCATATGAATAAAGTACTTAAACGTATGCAAGAGTTAGCATCACATGTTTCAAAAATTAAAGAAGTTAGATGTTTATTAGGATTAGGAAGTATTGCTAATCATGACAGACTTGATGAGTATTCAGATATTGATTTTTTTCTAATCGTTGAAAACGGGCATAAATATAGATTCATGGATAAACTTGATTGGTTGGAAGTAAAACCCTTGGGTTACACATTCCAAAATACAAAAGATGGATATAAAGCTATGTATGATGATGGCATATTTGCAGAATTTGCTGTTTTTGATGAAGAAGAAATGAAAACCGCAAGATTTACTGGCGGTAGGGTCTTTTATCACAAAGATGATTTTGATATGGAGCTCATTAAACCTAAGTTTGAACCAAAACAAAAGGAAGTTGATATAACTTTTAATGTCAACGAAGCAATGACCAATTTATATATAGGATTGTTAAGAGATTTACGAGGAGAAAAATCATCAGCAATGACCTTTATTCAAAGTTATGCTTATGGTCTTTCTATAGAACTTTTTCCAAAAGTTTTTGAAGAAGTAAAGCTTGAAGTAGATCCATATGTATTTGAAAGAAGAATTGAAACTAGATTTCCTAAACAAAAGGAATTGTTAAAATCAATGAGACTAGGTATTAATCATAATCGACTTTCTGCTAAAAATATATTATATTTTTTAAATGATCATTTTGAAGTGAATAAAGATTTTTACAAGCAGATACATGATTTAATTGAAGTGTAAATCATTTTATGGCAAATCATCAAGTAATGTGATATCGCATCATAAAAACATATTGACATTCAAATAAAATAGTGATAACATAACTTTGTAGGTCAAGTTAACGATAAGAGAAATAGAGCGAAGCAATAATGTCATGTTATTTTGCTTCGCTTTTTATTTTATAAAAATAAATAGGAGAAAGGGAGATTAATATGTTAAAAAAGTTATCTAAATCTGTTAGATGGCTAATCATCTTATTGATTGTAGCACTTGTTGCAAGTTTGGGAGCATCACTTGTAAACAATTCGTTTTTCGGTGTTAAAGTTGATAAGATCAGTTTTGAAACAGAACGAGGTGAATTATCTGGTTATCTATATATGCCAAGAGGCGTAGATGATAGTAATCCAGCACCAGCTGTTGTATTGACTCACGGTTACTTGAATAATGCAGAAATGCAAGAAATTGGGGCAATCGAATTATCGAGACGTGGGTATGTAGTATTAGCATTTGATCAATATGATCATGGTGATTCCGAATGGGATACACCAGCTGCATTTAATTTTTATGTAAATTCTGTATATGATGCAGTAACTTACATGTATGATCAAGATTATGTGCTAAAAGATGACGATGGAAATGCAATGATTGGTGTGAGTGGACACTCTATGGGTGGATTCTCATCTATTTATGCAGTCATCTTTGATGAAATGCAATTTGCAGTATCTGGTTATCGAATGATTGCAGCATCTCTACCTGTAGGAGCAGATTTTAGATATGTTTTTACACCAGCAATTGAAACGTATTTCCAAACACGTTCAAGTGGTATGATTGCAGCTCATTATGATCAATTTTTCTTTGATAACGATTCTGGCGCTGAGGGTTCTGTAAGATATAAAGATTTCACTGAAGATTCAGTAGGTTTAGCATTCTTAGGAAGAACTATAGAAGGTGAAGCAGAAGCAGGTGTATTTTATGATATGGATGGCGGACAAAGAGTTATTTATACGCCTGATGAAACGCATCCACAAAACACTTGGTCTTTAGAAACAGGTGAAAACATGATCGAGTTCTTCGAAGAAGCTTTCACTTACCAATTAGATTTATATAATTTAGGTACACTTGCTGATTATGACATTCAAACTGGTTCAACAGGACAAGTATGGTGGCTAAAAGAAGCATTTACTGGTATTGGATTAGTTGCATTATTTATGATGATTCTTCCAGTGTTTGGATTAATATCATCACTTCCTGTATTTAACAAGGTTTATGCAGATGGTAAACCTCTTGAAGTTGAAGTAGTTAAGCTTTCTAAAGAAAAGAAAGGCATTAAGTTTGTTGTGATTACGATTGCAACACTCCTTGCAGTATTCTACTTAACTAGACTCATGGATCGTTCTGCTGATTTAGCAAATCTAGCTAAAGCTATGTATTACATCATGGGTGGTGTGGTACTAGTTGTTTTAAGTGTTTGGCTAGTTGCAATGTTTAATAAACAAGAAGAACAATTTAAAGTTGCTCAAAAATTCACTTTTGGTGGTTTAGTTGTTATCTTGGTTGCTTTGGCTTTTAGATGGTTACTAACACATACAACGATTATCACAAGTTCTATTTTCTGGAGTGCACCATCAGTAAATACGATTGTTTATTGGGCAATGGGTAGTGCAGGTTTAATTTTACTTGTTGTATTTATTGCAGCACCAGCACTAAATGCTGGTGAAGTGATTGAAAATCCTTATGGATTAAAAGCATCTTACAAACAAGTTGGAGCAAGTTTCTTAACTGCTGTAGCGATGGTTACTGTTGTGCTACTATTTGTTGCAGTTATTGGTTGGATCTTCTTAACTGATTTTAGATTCTATACATATGCTATCCAAATCTTTAATGGTAGACAATTTGTTGCAGCACTTAAATATATTCCATTATTCTTTGTGTATTATTTCGCAGCTAGTATTACTGTATTCGTAAATACTAAAGGTATGAAGGGTTGGAAGGCTGATTTACTTGCAGCATTCTTACTTGTAGGACCAGTTATAATTTTCTTAGTTTATCAATATGGTGTATTATATACAACTGGTGTAGCAGCTTATCCAGCATTCTCATTAAGTGCAATCTTATGTGTTGGTTTAGTGCCTACTTTAACTGTTGCTGGTATTTTAATGAGAAGAATCTCACAAAAAACTGGTAACATCTGGACAGCAGCATTCTTTAATACAATGTTCTTCACATTGATTACATTAGCGAATACAGCTGTTTATGCACTTACTATTGCATAATTAAATTTTTGATTAAAAGCCTAAGTTTGTCACTTAGGCTTTTTTT
>SWCB01008942.1_pt1 | contig 20817 bp, 21 predicted proteins | sample 4692901 | NCBI WGS metagenome assembly SWCB01 (sample SAMN10267276, study PRJNA491770) | bioreactor metagenome | isolation source: DHS bioreactor inoculated with subseafloor sediment | place: Japan: off Shimokita Peninsula | collected 2006-08 | reverse complement strand
TATTTGATTTAGATGGAACGCTATTACCCCTTGATGCAGATATGTTTATGAAAATTTATTTTGATGAAATGGGGAAATATTTTGCTGATTTGATTGATCCAAAGATGCTTGTCTCAGCAGTATGGGATTCTACAAAGATTACAGTATCTAATATTGATCATAAGACAAATGAAGAGATTTTTATGAGCGCTTTTGAAAAGCTCATAGAAGGAGATTTAGAAATCTATAAAAATCGTTTTAACGAGTTTTACGATAGCACATTTATTAAAGCAAAGGCAGCGGTATTTGAAAACACTGTTATAAGAAAAAGTGTAGATATTTTAAAGAAAAAGGGATATATGTTAGCAATAGTTACGAATCCTTTATTTCCATATAAAGCGATTCTTCAAAGAGTACAATGGGCTGGTCTTGACCCATCTGATTTTTCTTTAATAACTAGCTATGAGAAAAATCACTACTGTAAGCCACAAATACAATTCTACGAAGAAGTTTTAAAGGATATTGGAAAGAAATCAGAAGAATGTATGATGGTAGGAAATGATGTCCAAGAGGATATAGTTGCTGGGAAAATAGGAATAAAGACATTTTTAATAGAGGAACATTTATTACATAGAGGTAAGGATGAGATTAAGGCTGATTATACTGGAAACTATGAAGAGTTTTATGCCTTTGTAAGCAATCTGAAAAGTCTTAAATAATGCTTCTTATTTATATAATTTTATTAAATAAAGTTTTTTAAAAAAATATGGAACTTTCAATAAAACTTAGCGTCTAATTATTTGTAAATAAAAAAGCATCAAAGATGCTTTCGCTAGGAAACCTTATGGTTTCCTTCGACGGCTGCAAAACAGCCTGAGCACCTTCCTAAAAGCGAGCAAGGGGAACCCCCTGCACCCCCATTTTTATTGTATAGGAAGTTTGTGTTCCTATACAATAAAAAAACATCTGCTTCAATTTCAATATCGAAGCAGATGTTTTCGCCTATGTTAATATTTTACTTGTAAAAAACATGATTTCCAATTCTTTGTACGTATGATTTGTTATCTACAATCCACTTACCTGTTGCTTTATCAGGATTGAAAAAATATGTGGAGGCACCAACTGGTTTTACACCATTCAAGGCATCTCTTGCAGATTGGATACTTTCCAAAGAAGGGTTCTTGTAAATAGTACCTTCAGCTACGGGGCTGAATTGAGGTATGTGTTTGTAATATTCAAATATTACACCATAAACAGTGTTTGGAAAGAGGTTTGACTTCACTCTATTTAAAATAACATTACCTACAGCCACTTTACCAGAATAGGGTTCAGCCTCTGATTCTGCATGGATTATTCTAGATAACCAATATAAATCATCATTAGAATAATTGGTTCTAAGAGTGGTTGTACCACGAGAAACAGGGGTAGAGTATAAAGCAGACTGTGTTTGCTTACCTGCTATTCCATCCACAATAAGCTTGTTAGCTCGTTGAAATTTAAACACGGCGTTTGTAGTCATTCTTCCGTATATTCCATCAACGGGACCACTTGAAAAACCTCTGTTATTTAGGGACTGTTGTAGCTTTGTGACTTCGCTCCCCCTACTTCCAAATCTTAATGTAGTATAGCTTTGTGCACCAAAAACACTTGTTGTAGCTAGTGAAATGAATAGTACTATGAGAAATATCGAAATAATTCTCTGTGACATATTTTTCATTCACAAGACACTCCTTCCTTTTTTGCCTCCGAAGTTAGCTGACGGGTTCGGGATAGAAGGATCCCTACCAAAATACTAATGGATTAACCCCTAAACTGGTTCCTCCGTACCTGGAAAACAGGATTCGGCAAGCGTAGTGTGTTTACATAATAATTATTATATAAACCAATCAAGGGGATGTCAACCAATTTGAAGAAAAGGAAAAAATTACTAGGGGTAAAATTTCCACATTTTACTTCAAATTTTTATGTTTTGGAATTAAATTCTACAATATTTTAGACAAGCTTTATGATAGAATTGTATTAAGACTTATACTTAGGAGGAATCATAATGACCCTTAGAAAAAAAACTGTGATATTATTAGCTGCTTTAACGATTGTTATATCAGGATGTAGTAATCAAGCAGTGGTTTATATAGATAATGAAGAAAAAAGTGAAGTGATTAGTGAAAAAGTATATGAAGAACATAGAGAAGAAGAGGAAGAAAACATAGGAAATAATAATGAGATAAATGTAGATTTGAAAACTGAAGTTAAGAAAATAGATCTTCAAGAGGTAAAACCAAATGAAGCTGGACAAATAATGGTGTTGATGTACCACCATATCTCTGAACCCGAGGCTGAATGGACAAGAACTCCTGAAAACTTCAGAAAGGATTTAAAATATCTCTATGAAAGTGGATATAGACCTATTAGTTTAAGGGATTATGCTCTAGGGAATATCACAACTGAGGCAGGGTATACTCCCGTGGTATTAACCTTTGATGATGGAAGACAAAATAATTTCAATATGATACAAAATGTCAATGAAGAGTGGGTAATAGATCCTGATTCTGCTGTGGGAATATTAGTTGATTTTCATGAAAAAAATCCAGACTTTCCATTAGAAGCAACATTTTTTGTAAATGACAATATACCCTTTGGACAAAATGAACATTTGAAATATAAGCTTAATTATATAATAGAAAAGGGTATGGATATAGGTAATCATACTGCAACACATGTGGATTTTACAAATTCTAATGAAGAAAGAATTCAAAAAGAATTAGCAGGGATTATAAAATTAATTAATGAACATTCACCAGATTATGAAGTGAATACTCTGGCTCTACCCTTTGGATCTAGACCCAAGGATAAGTCCCTAACTAATTATTTAAATAATGGAGAGTATGAGGGCATTGAGTATGAAAATAATGCCATATTGAATGTAGGCTGGGACCCATATAAATCTCCTTATCATAAGGACTTTGATTCCCTTTCTATTCACAGAATAAGAGCTAGCGAGATCCAAAAGTATGTTCAAGGAGTAGGAATGTATGACTGGATTGAAAGATTTGAAAAGGGAGAAAGAACAAAATTTGTTTCAGATGGAGATCCAAATATTGTAACTGTGCCTCTGAATTTTGAAGAGGTTATAGATAAAGAGAAAGTTAAAGATAAGCAAATAAGAACATATGAACTTGAAAAATAATAGTTTCATAACAAATGCGCCCTTAGGGGTGCATTTTTGTTTTGAAAAATTTTAATGTAAGATATCAGAATGAAGTCCGAATTTAAGAAAGAAAAATAGATAGAGGATTTTAATAAAGTTTATCGAATATTTTAAAAATTGAATAGAAACAAAATTTATTTATTTTCCGTTCTACAATATAGTAATAATGAGGTGGGAATCAGTATGGATATAATGGAAACACTTATGAAAGATGTAGCAATACCTAAATTTGCAAAAGCTAGACAGGTATTTCCAAGAAGTAAGTTAGAAAACATCGAAGAAGAAATCAATAAGGAATTAAAGGATAAAAAACTTCTATCAAGTATTAAAAAAGGAGATAGGATCGCAATAACTGCTGGTAGTAGAGGCGTAGCCAATATCCATTTAATAATAAAAGAAGTAGTAAAAAACGTAAAATCTGTTGGTGGAGAGCCTTTTGTTATACCTGCTATGGGAAGTCATGGAGGTGCAAGTGCAGAAGGACAGATAAATATATTACAAGGAATGGGAATTACTGAAGAGTATATTGGTGCTCCTATAAAAGGTACTATGGAAGTGGTAAAAATTTCTGAAACCGATGATGGACTACCTGTTTATATTGATAAATATGGAAACGAAGCAGATGGTATAATTGTAATAAATCGTATCAAACCCCATGTGGGATTTCGTGGAAAATTTGAAAGTGGACTAATGAAAATGATTACCATAGGCCTTGGGAAGCAGATGGGTGCTAGTATATGCCATAGTCTTGGATTTGGAGAGATGGCTAAAAATATATCTGATATAGCTGATAAAATTATAAATGAGAAAAATATCGTATTCGCTTTAGGAATAATAGAAAATGCCTATGATGAGACTTGTAAAATAATTGCAATGTCAAAAAATGAAATTAAACATAAAGAACCTGCTCTACTTGAAGAAGCTAAGGAAAACTTAGCAAAGATATATTTTCAAAAGTTCGATATTCTCATTGTAGATGAAATTGGAAAGGATATAACAGGAACTGGTATGGATACAAATATTATAGGAAGATATCATACTCCCTATATTAGTGGTGGACCTGATATAACCAAAATAGTAGTATTAGATCTTACAGAAAAATCCCATGGAAATGGTAATGGTATAGGGTTAGCAGATTTTACAACCAAAAGATTTTTTCAAAAGATGATTTTAGATCAAACTTACCCTAATTCAATAACTTCAACAGTACAAGAAACTATAAAAATACCTATGATTATCCAGAATGATAAATTAGCCATTAAGGCAGCTATAAAAACATGCAACATACCTGATAAAAGCAAGGTAAAAATCGTAAGAATCAAAAATACCTTGGAACTAGAACATATATATATTTCTGAATCCCTTTTAGAAGAGGGACAAAGTAATAATGGTATTGAAATTATTGAAGAATTAAAGGAACTCAGCTTTGATGGAGAAGGTAACTTGTTTTAAATCACCCCTCATATAAAAGGTCTTAATTTATTTTAATTAAGGCTTTTTATTATGTAAAAATTAGTATTATTATTCTTGAATACATAATAATATAAAAGGAAAATACATAAATATGTAGAAGTATTATTTTAAGAATAGAAATATAACTTCAATAAATAAGGAATCATATCGAAAGGAGTTTTAAAACAAAATATGGCTTATAAATGTGAAGAAATACTAATTAAAAAGTATGGTGAGCTAAAAGAACTATTAAAAATTCAAGGAATTGAAACTGAAATTCATATGATAAGGAATTATATGATTAAGATTATCTTATCAAAAAGCGATGAGAATCTAGGGAGGCTGGTTATTTATTATAGTCCTAAAAAAGATTCCTATAGCTTTAAGAAGGATAATGATATGGTTGCCCAAGTATTTGAATATATAGTAAGTCTAATAGATGGAAACAATGACCTTGATTTAATGGATATACTATCATCAAGGGATGATGAGGATAAAAATATATATAAAATCTATGTAGATGGTTCCTATATGAATGGAAAAGTAGGATATGGCGCCATTATATTGAAAAGTGATACTCCAGTAAAAGAGATATATGGAGTAGTTACTGATGACTATGCTACCCAATCAAGACAAGTGGGAGGAGAAATAGTAGCTGTACAAGAGGGATTAAAATGGTGCGAAAATGAAGGAATAAAAGATGCCTCTATATACTATGATTTTCAGAATTTAGAAAAATGGGCAACGGGAGAATATAAAACAAATAATACCTTATCACAAAGTTATAAAAGCTTTATAGATAACTGTAAAATAAATATTAAATGGTATAAGGTTAAGAGTCATACTGGAGTAAAATGGAATGATAAGGCAGATGAATTAGCCAAACTAGGAATAACTATGATTACTAATAAAAAAAACGATGAAGAAGAAATTTCCACTTTAATTAATAAGGGTCTCAAGAAAGAAATAGAAGGAAATATTGATAATATTTTAAAGATATTAAGTGAAAAAGGCTTCAACGTTCTTTTCGATGAGGATTATCATAAGAATTCTGGGAAGATAGAAATTAATTGGAATAAATGACATAAGTACTCAATAGATAAAAGTCCTAGTGTGTCTAGGACTTTATCTAACCCCAATAATGGGGCTCTTTAGTGTGTTCAGACCTAATCGCCTTTTGAAGAATGGTAAAATCAATTTCCTCACCGTCCATTGTAAAGGAGCAAGGATACTGCTTGCCGCATACCTTACATTCAATATATTGATTACAGTCATTTTGTTTACGATTATCAAACAAAAATGGAAGTGCTTTTTTACCTGAGGCTTGATGATGAAGGTTTGAGGTATCTATTTCATAGGAATAGACATATGTAGTTTCATACCTAGCTGTAAATTCTTTTCCTTTACACTTAGCGCACTCTAAGGGTTTAATTATATTCAAGTTATAACTCCTTCCTTTAAGTATATTTAAATATTCAAGAAATCATATAACTTAGGTTAACACTATAATTAAAGTTTTATCCTCAAAATAAAATAATACTCAATATGATATAATATTACTTATAAAGAAGTCTAAAATTTTTTATATGAAAGGGGAATTATTATGAAAGAGATAGTTTTAGCAGGAGGCTGTTTTTGGGGAGTAGAAGCTTATATGGATAGGATTGAAGGTGTTACTGAAACAAAAGTAGGTTATGCTAATGGAAATCTTGAAAATCCAACCTATGAGCAAGTGAAAACCTCTAAAACAGGACATGCAGAGGTGTGTTATATTAAATATGATGAGGAAGTTATTAGTTTAGAAGTATTACTAAATAGATTTTGGAAGATAATAGATCCTACTATACTAAATCAACAAGGACCAGATGTAGGATCACAGTATAGAACAGGAATATTCTATAAGGATGAGTCAGATCTAAAAAGCATACTAAAAACAAAGGAAGAACAAGAAAAACTATATGAAAAGACTGTAGTTACGGAGATTCTCCCATTAAAATCCTTTTATTTAGCTGAGGAATATCATCAGAAGTATCTTGAGAAAAACCCTAATGGATATTGTCACATAGACCTAGGCATCTAATTATATAGTTAGAGGTGAATGTAATAATGAATGTATCAATTATTACAGCAATGGATAAAAATAGACTTATAGGGAGAAACAATAATCTTCCATGGAGATTGCCAAAGGATCTTGAATATTTCAGAAGAATTACTATGGGCAAAAGAATTATAATGGGTAGAAAAACCTATGAAGCAATAGGCAGATTATTAGATGGAAGGGAAAATATAATAATAACTAGAAATAAAAACTTTATTATTAAGAATGGAATTGTAATACATTCCCTTAAAGAATTATTAGAAAAGTACAACAATGAAGAGTTATTTGTCATTGGAGGAGGGGAAATATACAAGCAGTTTTTACCCTATGCTAATAAATTATATATTACCAAGATTCATCATGAGTTTGAAGGAGACACCTATTTCCCTTGGATAAACAACAATGAATGGACTGAAATATATATTGAAAAAGGTGTACAGAACAAAGAAAACCCATATAAATACTTTTACCATGTCTATGAAAAAAATAATAGATACATAGATATGAATAGTTTAAGAATTTAATAAAAGCTATGGAATAATATTTATATTATTCCATAGCTTTTATTATTGTAAAGGAATTCAAACATTTACTCAAGAAACCTTCATAAAAGGCAAGTAAGGATCAGTTGGTAAAACAGGTTTTTGTTTTTTAAGATAATTAATTATTAATTCGTTTAGTTGTACTCCTGCATCAAGTAAACCTTTAGTACCAAACAACACATTAAACTCTAGTATATAATAATGACCATCAATCTCTGCTATGTCAAAGCCTGCATGATTAACACCAAGGGTCTTAGCAATATAATCTACGAGTATAATTGCATCATTTGGAATATTGTCATAGGAAATTGATCCTCCTTGAGCAACATTGTTTTTAAAGTTATCGGGAGAACCTATTCTCCAATAGGCACCGACTACCTCGTCACCAATATAGGTTATTCTTAGATCCCTATCTATGGGGAGCTTTTCTTGAACATATAGGATTTCATTTTTTTCACAATAAACTCTAAAATCCTTATTGTTTTCTATAAGAAACACTCCGTTGCCCATTGAGTTTTTAACTTCTTTAGCTATAAAAGGAAAACTAAAGGTATCAAGTATTAATTCTTGATTAGTTGAAGTGTTACTTAATATTTCAGTGTATGGAGTGTTTTCTGGACAAACAGCCATAAAGGCTCTAGTCATTTCAATTTTATTATGACCTAAGTGATAGGTACTTATGTTTGGGAAAATATTTTTCTTGAGTCCATAAACAAGGGAATTGATTTGCCAATATTGAGGAAAGAGTACCCAGTCAGCCTCTACGATATTATCTTTTTCCTTGAAAAAGTTTTCTGGTCTAATATAATGGGCATCCTTTATATTATATGTTCTTAGTACATCAAAGCTTATTAGCTTCATGTCATTCCCTTCCTCTACGTTATAATAAAATAATTTAAGCATAATATAGAAATTATAATCACTTTTAGCTATAAAGTCAAAGCTTTTTTTCTAGGATATTACAAAATGAAACAAAATATGCAGTTATTGAAATTACTTAACTTTAGATCTCTGTTCTGCCAAAAGCAAATCTACCATTCTACCATAGCTGTGAACACCATCTTGCTGCATATTTGATTTAAGATACATATCATTCATTTTTGTTGAAGCTCTTTCAATAGAACCTTCGAACTTCTTCCAATAATTATTCATATTAATAAGGTCCCGTGTTAACCCAGCACCATATTCTGATTTAAGTTTAGAGTGTTTTTCCTTGTCATATCTATACATAGCATTCATAGAGTGAATTAGAGCTAGAAGAGTTCCAGAATACTGAAAATCTTTATGGGGGTGGTAAGTGGAAGTAAGATAGGCAATATAATTAGCTTCATCCTCCCTAGCAAATCCACGCTGATGGGCCATTTCATGAGATGTAGTACTGGGAAGATAAGTATCTGGAATATCAATATTTACATTAGCCTCACCGGTAAATGGAAAATAAATGCCTGAAATCCCCGTATAGGACATTAAGTATGAAAGTGCTACAGGCTTAGGTTTTCCATAAGTGCCTCCAAGCTGGGGAATTAGTTTAGCTACTTCAGCATAGCCCAAGTCTCCGCGATGAAATATACTTTTATAACCACCTTGGATTTTCATTACTCCATTTGCATCTTCTTGAATATTTTCGCGTAAATTATTACTTCTTTCAATTAAATCCTGACAAAGTATTTCTAGCTCCTCAATTGATGATGGTCTTGTATCAAGATTTGCTATTTCAGAAAAAGGGAGACGATGGTAGTTAATTCCCCAGATTAGTATAAATATAAAATATAGTACACCTATAGACTGTAATATATTTTTGAAAAACTTAAATAGTTTTTTCAAAGTAAAAATTTCATTCTTAATAAACCCCACTATGATTTGAATGGAGTTAAATAAAAAAACTAAAATAATTAAATAAAAGATTACTTCACCTAAGGAAATGGGTATTATACCAGTAGAGGTGCTTAAAAATTGACCTATTAATCTATAGAGACCCGTAGCATAAAGCTCTTCTACAATATACGGGTAAACAGATGATAAATAACTAATAAAGAAAGATACAGGAATAAGAAAAAAGGGAATAAGAGAATATATATTTTTTTTATGCATCATTATGAATCCGACCAACTTTCTATTTATTATTTATATTCTTATTATATGTACTTAGGATAGCAAGATTTGATTAAAATATAAGTTTAAATATATATTACCACAGAAATGAATTTACTTATCTTTTATATATTTTAATAAAAAAATTTAAAAAGGAGTGTGATAGGATGACTGAAAGCAATATGAAGAAAAGAGCTCTTACGGGAAATCAAGCTATAGCTAGAGGATTCTATGAGGCTGGTGGAGTTGTAGCCAGTAGCTATCCTGGGTCTCCAACGGTTGAGATTATAGAATCATCAAAAGCATATGAGGATGTATACTCTGAATTTTCCACCAACGAAAAAGTTGCCCTCGAGGTAGGCCTTGGAGCTTCCTTCAATGGATCAAGAGCTTTAGTCGCAATGAAGCATGTAGGGATTAATATTGCATTTGATCCACTTATGACCTTTACACAAACACCAATAGCTGGAGGCTTCTTATTAGTAACGGGAGATGATCCAGGATTAGCGAGTTCACAAAATGAGCAAGATAATAGGGTCCTAGGTAAATTTGCAAATATGTGCATATTGGACCCATCAGATAGTCAAGAAGCTAAGAACTATACAAAAATTGCTTTGGATATAAGCGAAGAATTTTCTATTCCTATGATGCTTAGAATAACTAGTAGACTTTGCCATAGTAGAAGTGTTGTGACAGAGGAGGACAGAATTAATAAGAAAGCTATAGGTATGGATGTAAAGAGTGAAAATTATTGTATGATTCCTCCCCTCTCTAGAAAAGCACAATATTTTATGAAGGAAAGGTTAGAAAGGCTAAAGGAGTATGCCTATGATACTGAATTAAATATATTAGATTTAAAAGAGGGAACAGATACTTTAATAATTACTTCAGGTTTAATGTACAATAATCTAAAGGAATTGGATCCGCCTGTGAGTATATGGAAGCTAGGAATGATTTATCCTATATCTACTAAAAGAGCTTTAGAAATATCTAAAAAATTCAAAAAGGTAATAGTATTAGAAGAAATGACACCCTTTATTGAAAATGAGCTAAAATTAATGGGTATTAAATGCGAAGGTCAGAAATATTTTTCCTTTACTGGAGAGTTAGATGTAGAGGATATAGAACATGGACTTAATGATGCAGGGATATTAAAAAACCAAGGAAATGATAAGAAGGGTTTTGTTGAAACAGTACCAAGATTTCCTGTGTTTTGTACTGGTTGTCCCCATAGACCAACCTTTGATATATTAAAAAAATCAAAGGTCAAGATATTGATTGGGGATATAGGTTGCTATTCCCTAGCATTTCTCCCACCCTTTGAAAAATCAAATTCAATAATTAGTATGGGAGCTAGTATAGGCATTTCAAAGGGACTTAGAAAGGCTATGTCAAAGAATAACTCTAAGGATCCAATTGTGACAGTAATTGGCGACGGTACCTTCTTTCATTCTGGATTGCCAGGATTTGTTAATTTGCTACATCAGAAAAAGGAAGATGAAAATATAACAATAATCATTTTAGATAATAGAACTACTGCAATGACTGGTGGGCAACATAATGGAAGTTCAGGATTATATAATAAAAATGATGATATGAAGATCGGAATAAAAACCTTATTGGATACCATGGGTTTTGATAGAGTAAAGGAAATAAACCAATATAATTATAAGTCAGCTAAAAAACTTTTTGAGGAAGAAATATCCCATGAAGGTTTGTCAATAATTGTGGCAAATGGACCATGTGCACTTAAGTACAACATGGAAAAACCATATTTTTATGTTGATCCAGAAATATGTATTAGTTGTAGAAGTTGTATAAGAACAGGATGTCCACCTCTGAGAATGGTAAAATATGAAGGAATTGAAAAGCTAAAATCTTCAATAGATAATGATATGTGTGTAGGCTGTAGCGTATGTGCCCAGGTATGCCCAGTAAATGCAATAAAGCAATCAGAAAAAACTCAGAAGGAGGCTGAAAAAAGTGACAACTAATATTATGTTAGCAGGAGTAGGTGGTCAAGGGCTTGTACTTATGACTACGATTATTTGTCAGGCGGCCCTAATGGATGATTATGATTTAAAGAGCAATGATGTTGTTGGATTATCTCAAAGAGGTGGAATGGTTTGGGGGAATATAAGAATCGGCAAAAAAATTTTTTCGCCAAACATTAGGCAAAAGGAAGGGGATGTAATATTAGGAATGGAACCTCTTGAAGCCTATAGATGGAGTTCAATCCTTAAGGATAGCGGAACTATTATTTTAAATAGTAAAAGATTCTATCCAGTGCCTGTACAGCAGGAAAGTGCTAAATACCCAGAAGAAGAAATAACTAACTTGAAGTCCCTCTTCAATACTATCGAGATAAACGCTTTTGAAGAGGCGATAAAGTTAGGGAAAAAACAGGTTTCAAATGTAATTCTAATTGGAATCTTAGCAAAGCATCTTAAAAAAACTGGACAAACACCAATAAAAGTTGAAACATGGAAGGAATCTATTACAGTAAATGTTCCAAAGAAAGCGATAGGTATTAATATGAAAGCTTTTGAGTTAGGATATGAATTTTCTTAAGTAATTATTAATAAGAATTTTAAGAAAGTTTTCAAAAGTTTTATTTTTAAAGAATGGAAAAAAATATCATATTTTTACTGTACAAAACAATGAATCTATAATAGTATTGTTGATGTTGGCAAAATCAGTCATTTAACTTAATAATTGCTAATTATAATATTTATTATAGAGAGGATGAAAGACCATAGTTAATTTATTTCAATTAAAAAGAGTTTTATTAATACTAACTGTAGTATTATTTTGCACTCTTATAATGACTACAAATACCAGCTATGCTGAAAAACAAATTAGTAATAGTGAAATATCTAGTAGAGAAGAAGATGAGTTTGATATTTTAGTAGGTCGGATAAATAGAAAATTTAAAGATTTTGAAGTCTTGATCAAGGAAGTAGAAAGAAAAAATAAGATTCTAGAAGAACTAGAGCCTGTTCAAAAATATGTTAATATGGATATAAGTAGTGATCTAGATAAGGTCGTAAGCATTTCAAAAACTACAACCTTAGATTTACAGACTGCCGCAATTATTATTGCGTACTCAGAGAAGTTCGATTTAAATCCTTCTTTAGTTCTTGGAGTAATTAAGCTAGAGAGTAATTTTGATCAATATGAGGTTGGGAGTCATGAGGACAGAGGCTATATGCAAATAATACCAGCAACAGAAAAATGGTTAACTCAGGAGTATGGATATAGATTAGGTCTTGAGTATAATCCTGATATTATATTTGAACCCCATTATAATATAGGCTTAGGTATTATATATTTAAATTTATTAAAAGAAGCCTATGGGAACAATTATCATAAAATACTGTCTGAATATAATAGAGGACCTTATAAGCTAAGAGAATACTTTAATAAGAATAAAACCTTCGCTACTAGCTACTCTAGGGGCGTACTAAGACGAGAAAAAGAATTTCTACAGATGAATAAATAAACTTGAAAAGCACACTAATTTTGACTTTGAAAATTAGCGTGCTTTTTATAAATAACAATAGATATTACTACAATTCACTACTTCTTGGTCTTGGAGATCCATTATCAAAAATCTCAACAAATTTAATGGCATAAATATCACACATCAATCTATTGTTTGACCCAGCTTCTCTAATTACAATATAACTGATACCAACCTCTTCAAGAACACCCTCACGATCTATAAACAAGTTAGTTCCGATCAAGAAATCAATTTTTACATATTTTCCTATTTGAGTTTCTAAAAATCCCTGAGTATACTCTATGCTTTCAGTAACAGGTGGACCAGGTTCTATTTCAAAATCAGCTGCTCCTGTTGAAGTGGGCGGAGAAAATTGTCCAGGTGGTATCATTGGTGAATCTACACCTTGTATATCGTTATACATTTGTTGCTGGTTTCCTGGATATTGCATAGGTGCCATTGGTCTCGGATAATATCCTCCTACCATTGGACAATTTGGATTAAAAAAACTTGGATTATTTCTAGCCATTATAAAAATACCTCCTTAATATTTAATATTAATATATATTAATTTAAATTAATCTTATGTCTGTGCATACAATTCAGTTGGATTATAGAAGCAGTGTTCCCCTACTCTTACCTGTATACTGCCCACTCCATTTCTTGGGAAAGTATAAGGACATGTAGGTATAAAGGGATTAAAATACCAAAGTGATGATCCTGTTGTGTACAAACGATTTCCTGAAATTGCCCAATCGGCAATATCATAATGTATTTGCTCAGGGGGATTAGCCCATATAGTTTGGGGATTTGGTACACCCCTTAGTACAGAACGGACACAGTCGAACTGACCTTGTTGATATATTATCTTTCTTACATCTCCTTGACATACTCTACGATATTCTCCATAGGCTACATTTGCACGGTTCATAACAACAGAGGCAACGGCTTTCATTCCATTTTCACCTTCACCGCCTGCTTCACATTTTATTATTCTTGCAAGTAATTCTCTATCGCTATAAGCCATTTAGATCCATCTCCTTAATTTTACTTACAATATTAGTTTATTCAAAAATCTCATAAAGGTTCTTAAAAAATAAGTACACATTAAGAATTTACTAAACTGAATATTTGTTTTAAAATATATATATTAATGATGAATAGTTTAAGATTTAATTCAATTTTTAGTATAAAGGGGATAAGCACATTGCAGATAGATATTTTTGGAGGTATTTTTATAGATGTTTATAAGTATAAAGAAAAAGATAAATTTCAAGTTATTGAATCAATTGGAGGATCAGGATTGAATATTGCCCTTGGTTTACACATTTTAGGACATAAGGTAAGATTGCATGGTAATATTGGAAATGATAACAGAGGTAAGATAATAATTAAAAAGCTAAAAAGCTATAAATTATCAGTAAAACATATTCATGTGAAAAAAGGATATACGGGTATTTTTATTTCTAAAGATGATAAGGTTTCTAAAATATTCCGTGGAGTAAATGATTTGAAAATAGATTATAAAAAGTATGAAGAAAAGAATGTAGTAATACTCACTACAGAGATTAATGACAATAGTATAAATGAAGTTGTAAATGATAATTGGAAACAAATCTTTATTGATGTTGGACCAAGACCAAATATTATTAAAAATATGAATTTTGTTAGGAATATAGTTAAAATAGGAAATCATATTGAAAGTAATATGTATCCATGTGATATTATAAAACAAGGACCTCAAGGTGCTAGTTGGAATAGTTATTCTGTAAAAGGAAATGAAATAAAATACTTTCATACAATTGGGGCTGGCGACTTGTTTGATGCAATATTAATTCATAATTATTTATTAGGAAAGGGAAAGGAAGAAGCATTACATAATGCCGTTGAAATATCTCAAGATTCATGCAAAATAAAAGGTGGATTTGAGAGTAAAGTTATGAGTTTAGAAAAACAAATACTAGGGATTTATTAGGGGGTAAATAAATTGTATATAGGAGTAGATCTGGGTGGAACAAGCATTAAAGCAGGTATTGTTGATAAGAGTGGTATTATAAGAATTGAGAAGGAGATTCCTACCTGTGCTGAGCGAAGTCCCGTGGAAATAACTGAGGACATAGGCAATGTAATACTAGGGTTGATAAAGGAGTATGGTATTTCAAAGAGGGATATTAAAGCCATAGGTATAGGAATCCCAGGTCTAGCAAACCAAACAAATGGAAATGTGATTTTCTGTGTCAATCTCAACTGGTATGATGTTCCACTTAGGGATATGCTAGAAAAAAGAATCAATATTCCTATCTTTATAGACAATGACGCTACCTTAGCTGGTTTAGCTGAATATGAGATAGGAGCATTACAGGGTGTATCAAGTGGAGTTCTAATAACTTTAGGAACAGGAATAGGTGGAGGAGTAATAATAAATGGAGAAGTTTATAGAGGAGCAAATGGAGTTGCTTCTGAGATAGGGCATATGATAGTAGGGGAGAATTACTATGATTGTAATTGTGGTAAAAATGGATGTTTAGAAACATTTTCTTCAGCCACAGCTATTATAAGATATACTAGTAAATTACTACAGGAAAGTCAAGAAGAAAGTATTATTATGGAAAGAATAAATAAGAATTTTGATAAGTTAGATGCTAAAACAATATTTCAATGTGCTAATGAAGGAGACGAGATCTCTATTAGAGCTGTTAATAGATTTGCTAAATATCTTGGTACGGGGATTGTGAATATAATCAATACAATTGATCCTGCGGTTATAGCGTTAGGCGGAGGAGTATCAAGGGCGGGTGAAGTTTTATTAAACTTAGTTATTAAAGAGGTTGAGAAAACAAAACATTTTAAAAAGCTACCTGTTGGAAAAGTAGTGCTTGCAAAACTAGGTAATAAAGCAGGTATTATTGGAGCTGCTATGCTTGGTAAACATAATATCAAATAATATACGAGTAAGGTTATTTACAAAAGAAAAAAACCTGGTTACCAGGTTTTTTTCTTTTTAATTTCATCTAAAAAACTCTTTTTCCGCGGACGAATCTATCATTATAATAACCTTCATTTAAAGTGGAAATAACAACTTTTTTTGCATTTCTTCCTGAGGAAGCATGTATAAAGTCTCCATTTTCCATGTATATTCCTACATGGGTAATACCACCGTTTATACTTCCTGAGGTGTCAAAGAAAACCAAATCTCCCATCTTCAAATCATTCTTGTTAATAGTAGTGCCTTCTTGGGATTGAGAAGATGAGGTTCTAGATATACTAATACCTGACTTGCTAAAAACATAGGAAGTAAACCCAGAACAATCAAAGCTTGAAGGACCGTTGGCTCCATATACATATGGTTTACCTAGCAAAGTCTTTGCAGAGTCTATGATTTTCATAGCAGTTCTATCCATAGACCTGGATATAGGAAGATCTTCTTTCATTTTAACAATGATATAATCCTTGTTAATCCAGCCTGTCTTATTATCACTTGTAATTACCTCGTACCAATCATTTTTATAGCTTTTTATATATACTCCTGAATTTAGTATAAGTTTATCTAATATTTCACTTTCTAAGGTAGGTGCATTTCTTAGATTAACATCAGTACCATTGATTCTACCGATAGAATAATTCGGAGTAATTTCTATGTAGCTAGAATGAACCCAGCCATTTTGAGAATTATCTAATACTACATAGTTCCAATCTTCAACTAAAGCCTTTACAGATACTAATGTATTTTTTGATAATGTTACTAGTATATTTGATTGTAAATTAGGCTGATCCCTAAGGTTTAGGTTGTCTGTCATTACCAAACCCTTTTTAATAGGATCATTTTTTATATCTAAAGGAATTATATAATTGTGTAAGACCCATCCTGTTAAACCATTATTCTTCTCTATCTTATACCATTGTTCATTACTGGATATTATTAAAACCTTATTTCCTAAAGAAACACTATCTATAGTTTCGGACTCTAAGTTTGGAGTAGACATAATGTTTACATGGTCCTCCAAAACCATGGCCTCAATTATAGATTCCTGACCAAAAGATATGGCGGGTATAAGAAGAAAGAGTAAGAGTGCTAAAGATATATATCTAAAAAAACTATTGAGCTTATTCAAAAAATAACCTCCCTTAAAATATAGTTTGTACACTTTATTAATTCTACCATGATTAATGCTCGAAGAGAAGTCCTAAAATAATAAAATCAAATATTAGTATTCCTGTGCTTACTAAATAATATTTAAAGGTAAGAAAATTGTTACTATTATTACTTAAATAATTGTAACAATTAGAATAAAGTATTATAAAATATTAAATTTCATATGTGTTAAGAGGATTTATTGTTCGTGTATAGAAATGTTTATAAATAGAAAAAATTTAAATTTATAAGCGAAGGTGATATTATATGAAGGAACTAAATCTAGTATGTACTAAATGCGGGATAGTCCACTCTATAAAAAGTACCTATTTTAGGTGTCAATCCTGCGGGGAGCCTACAGAGGTTGAAAAAATCGAGCATGGGAAGATAAAAACAAAGAATCCATTGAGACAGAACATTATGGAACGATATCAAGAATTTTTACCTTTTAAAGAAATAGATAGTGCGTTATCACTAGGAGAGGGGTTTACACCCCTTGTAAAGGGATATAAGACCTCAAAAGCACTTGAATTAAATGATGTCTACTTTAAAAACGAAAGCCAAAATCCTACATGGTCCTTTAAGGATAGAGGTACTCTATTAGGTATACAGCATGCACTAAAGCTTGGATACAAAAGGATAGGAACAGTATCTACGGGAAACATGGCAGTTTCTGTAGCAGCCTATGGAAGTAAGGCTGGCTTTGAAACATTTATTTTTGTAAAAAATGACCTTGCACCAGAAAAACTAAATCCAATAGCAATATATAACCCCCACCTAATAAAAGTGGATGGAGATTATGGCAAGTTATATTTTAAAAGCTTAGAAATAGGAAATAAGAATGATATATATTTTATAAACTCTGATGTTCCATTTAGAGTAGAGGGCTCAAAAACCATTGCATATGAAATATGTGAGCAATTAAATTTTGATATGCCTGATTATGTAATTGTGCCTACAAGTGCTGGAGGAAATATTAGGGGTATAATTAAAGGATTTGATGAATTTAAAAGTGCTGGTTTAATAAATAAAATTCCTAGAATTGTATGTGCTCAAGCAAGTGGGTGTTCACCTATAACTAATGGTTTTATCAAAAATCATAAAAGTATTGAAAGAATAGAAAATCCGCAAACAATAGCCCATGGAATAGAAAATCCATTTCCCCCAAGTGGGAATGAAGTGCTAAGACAATTGGAAGAGAAGAATGGTCTTTGTATATCTGTAGATGATGAAAGTATTCTTAAAGCACAGAAGCTATTAGCTAGTGATGGAATCTTTGGACAACCTGCTTCAGCAGTGCCAGTCGCTGCAATAGAAAAACTAAAAAAACAAAAAATTCTTAAGGGTGATGAAAAGATAGTATGTATAGTTACAGGTAGTGGATTAAAATATACTGCTGCATTTGAAAGACATAACTTAAGACATTATAATACAACCATTGATGACCTTGAAAAATTTGTTGCGGATAAATTTTAAGCATATTGAAATGCTAAGAGAGGAAAGATGAAAAGGTGAAAGTGGAAATAAGACTAGAAAAACTATCGATAAAACTACCACCATGCCCGGAACCAGCGGCATCATATGTCCCAGCAGTGCTAAGCGAAAACTTAGTATTTGTTTCAGGACAAACCCCTAAAGATGGAACAGATCTTATATTTAAGGGGAAAATAGGAAGAGATTTATCACTTGAAGAAGGAAAACAAGCATCTGAGATATGTGTTTTACGCTCTTTAAGTGCAATAAAGTCAATAATTAAAGATTTAGATAAAATAAAAAAAATCGTGAAGGTAACTGGATACATAAATAGCGATGATGATTTTACAAAGCACTCAACAGTATTAGATGGAGCTTCAGAATTATTAGAAAAAATCTTTGGTGAAAAGGGAAAACATGCTAGAGTAGCGATTGGTACAAATTCACTACCTGGAGAAGCACCAATAGAGATTGAGATGATTGTTGAAATTCAAAAATAAGGCATTAATGCTTTAATTAGATTCAAATTATGTTTATAAGATACTTTGAAAAAACCATTAATATTAGTATTTTAGGAAGGGGATATAGTAATGATTCAGAGAATTGTAGTAAATTTAGATGTAGTGGAAGCCATGTTATATTATTGGCAGGCTACAAGTGATAAGGAGAAAGTAGGGGAAAGTTATCTTAATAATATTTCTCAAATGCATCAAATGAAGCATTTATATGGTGAAGAATTTAAAGAAGAATCAGTTCGAAGAGCTTTAAGTGCCATATCTAATAGAGAGATATTTTCTGGACAAAACAAAAAAGAAGGTAGATTTTGGAATAATAATATGTGGATGCTTGAAGATTTAGAATATACAGATATGATGATCAAACCATTAAAAACTCTCAATCTTAATCTTTTGCTTGAAAAACTTAAGGAGTTTCCTAAGGCAGACAAGTATGATGATTTGGAAGTTGTATTTTTACCAGGTCATTTAGAGGAATATTATTTAGTAGATAATAAGTTAATAGTTAATTTTTTCAGAGTTAAACCTTCTTTGTATGATGATGAAGTCTTTATAGGAGAAGTCAAACTCCTTGATTTTATAGAAGAAAAACTTATGGAACTTTTAAAGAAGTAAAAGTTGAATAACTATAAAATCCAAAAAACAAGGTTTTTCCTACCTTGTTTTTTGGATTTTTATGAATATTTTTTTTTAATGACATCATTATAAAATGTAACCATGCATCCTGCAGTTGTTCGTTGAGACAATGGTAGAATACAACTTGACACTTTATAAAATCTAGCCTCATCATCTTCTAGTATCTTGAATTTTTTATATACTTTAATAGCAGTTCTTGCATTAAATCTTATATATTCTTCAATAGAATCTAGAATATATGCACCTTGACCAGCTTTAAATTCCTTTATATATCTATAGGTTTTTTTAACAAAATTCTCATATTGTCGATGACTATCTAGGAGTCTTACATTAGCATGCTGAGGTATAGTCATATCCTGAAGAATATGTAGTGCGGCACCAAAGTAAAATAGTGCTTTTTCTTCTTCACCAATATTCCAAAGGTCAGTAGCTTTTTTATAATATTTCTTTGCATAATCCATAGCGTTTTTCCTGCCATACAAACCCTTTTTAGTGTAGGGGTTATACATATGTCCACTACTTTTGAAATCTTGATCAGCCCATACTGCTCCTTCATTGATAGGGTCTATGAAGTGAAGATAAAAATCATATTCCTTTAAATAGTGGTCGTTTTTTAATATATCTAGTGCTATAATATTTATAAATTTATGAACTTTGCATTGAGTTCTAATTATTGATTTTTTAAATGGATTAAGAATAGCAAAGGATAATCTTAGTGCTTTTCCATAGGTAGATTCTATAAGATTCAATTCATCACCTTCATTTAATTAATTTTATAATATTATTGTTAATATCATTTGCAAAACATCTAAAAAATATTGATAATATATATAGATACAATAAAAAAGACTGAGTTTATAAAAAGATATATATGAATATTAAAGTAAAATAAATTTAAATGGAGGAATTAGGATATGAATACTCCGGAATTTTGGATTAATAAACTCCATAACAAAAACCATATAATTATGACAGAAGAAGAAATAAATAGATTCAATAAAAAAATAAGAGAAAACTGTGATTCGATTTATTATTTTGAAGAAAATAAACAAGTTATAACAAAGAAGGAGCTTGAACAATATATTTTAGAATATAGTTTTCCAAAGGATATATCCTATGACTATGATGGAAATAAAGTTGAAAACTCTTTCTTTGAAGACGTTAAGGAAAATATCAACCTAAGTAGTAT
>SWCB01009308.1_pt1 | contig 20839 bp, 22 predicted proteins | sample 4692901 | NCBI WGS metagenome assembly SWCB01 (sample SAMN10267276, study PRJNA491770) | bioreactor metagenome | isolation source: DHS bioreactor inoculated with subseafloor sediment | place: Japan: off Shimokita Peninsula | collected 2006-08 | reverse complement strand
GGACTGGGGCATGGAGTACTTGTCTCTCGACCTGGCCGTCAAGGTGGTGGACGACATCGACGAGGCGATCGCGCACATTCGCCGTTATTCGACGGGCCATACCGAGGCGATCGTCACCGAGGACATCGGGGCCGCCGATTACTTTGTCAACCACCTGGATTCTGCGGCCATCATGGTCAATGCGTCGACGCGCTTTACCGATGGCGGCGAGTTTGGTTTGGGCGCCGAGATTGGCATATCCACGCAGAAGCTCCACGCGCGAGGTCCGATGGGCCTTGCCGAACTCACGACCACCACCTGGGTGGTCTACGGGAACGGGCACACTCGCTGATACTTGGGCGTTATGCCCTATGGGGTACGCGTGAAATACTCAAGACACGTCAACAGGTAGGGAGACATTGTGACCACCATTCTTGCGGCCACCGCCGAGGCGGCCCACGCCTCTTCGTCGATCCCCCCTGCCGCTGCGGGAATCCTCGCGTTCTCGGGGTTGATGGCATTACTCTTCATTACCTTTGCGTTCCGGAGTGTGGGTACGCGTCGCCAGGGTGACTAGCCCGCGCATCGGCGTCCTGGGGGGCACGTTCGACCCAATCCACCTCGGCCACCTTGTGGTGGCAAGCGAGGTGTGTGCCGCGCTCGCGTTGGACAGGGTGCTCTTGGTGCCTGCGCACCAACAGCCCTTCAAGGACTCCACGGGACACGCCGCCCCAGAGCACAGAATGGCCATGTGCCAACTGGCGGTCGCGGATGATGACCGGCTTGAGGTGAGTGACGTTGACATCAGGCGAGGTGGTGTGACGTACACCGTCGACACGCTCGGTGACATTGCCGCCACGTTCCCAGGCGCTGAGTTGTTCTTTATCGCGGGAGCCGACTCCGTGTCGCGACTCTCAGAATGGCGCGAGCCTGACAAGCTCATGACGCTCGCACGGTTCGTGGGCGTGGGCCGCCCAGGTCACCCCTTGCCAGTGCTGCCCGCGCCGCACATAGTGGTCGATACCCCCAAAGTGGGGGTATCCTCAACCGAAGTTCGGCGCCGCCGTCGGGCCGGTGCGCCAGTGCGCTACTTGGTCCCGGATGCCGTTACCGCCTACATTGACCAGCACGCGCTGTACCTCGGAGGATCGGATGTCTGACGCGCCCATGTCGCGCCGTGAACGCCGCACCTTTGAAGAGCAAGCTGCGGAACGCGCGGCTCTTCAGGACCCTACGATCGCGTTCGCCCAAGGGCTCGCATCCGGCGAGATTGCCGCGCTCGACGCCGATGGTGAGGCGCTGAGCAGGAGAGACCGCCGCAGACTCGAACGGCTCGCGCACCCCTTTGAGGCGTGGACAGCCGAAGAGGAAATGATCGCGACCGGGCAGATTCCGATGATGACGCCGGAACGCATCGCCGAGCAAGAGCGAATCTCGCGAGAGAAGGCCGTCAGGGCCGCCGAAGAGTCTGCCGTAGCCTCCAGGGAATTCAGGAGGCTCGCCTCGTCCGAGATCCGGCAGGTGCCCGCGCACGCCGAGCCGCCGTTCTTTGACGAGCCGATCGCTCATCGACCACCAGCGCAGGCACCCGAGGCGGCCGCCCAGCAGCCGTCCCAGGAGCCGTCCCAGCCTGACTGGCCTGGAGCCCAGCAGCAGGCGCCTGAAGCAGCGCACGAGCGGGATTCCTCTGACAAAGACGCTGATGAGGGCCACCCGGAGTTTGCGCCCTACCAGCCGGTGATGGCACTGGATGCCACGCCGCTCGTCGCAGCCCAACCCATGCACGTTGAGCCGCCTGTGGTCGAGCAACCGGAGGAAGCAGACACGCGTCGCTTGGTCGCACAGCAAGTCACTGATGCGCTCTTCCCCGCAGGCTCGAGCCAGGCCATGCTGCGCCAGCAGGATCCGTTCGTTCAGCAGGCCGTTGATGCACATGAACCTTCGGACCAGGCACTGATTCCCACTCTTGCGCAGCCGGAGGCCGTTCCGGAACGTGAGGTCAGCGCGGCCGACGAGATGAGGCGTTTGGCGGCGGAGGCCATGAGCGGCATCGAGCGGGCTTCCCGCGCCGACGAAGCTGCAGCGGCTGCCGCCGTGGCCGCAATAGCAGCCACCTCCCCTGCGGCGAGTCAGCCAGCCGAATCTGCTGAATCGGCGGCTTCTGAGTGGGAAGCCCTCGTCCAGGCACAGGCTGGAGCCCAAACGCATCCAGGAGCCCAGGGCCCAAGCGAGGCACGCATGCCCCAGGACCCCGCAACTGCCGGGGCTCTAGCCGATTTCTCGTGGGCTGCGAACGGCGGTCAAGACTCATCGGTAGGCGCGGTCCCCACTGAGTACGCCTTCGATTCCCTCGGCGGACCACCACCACACGATGGTCTTGTCGCGTCGGCCTCGGGTCAGTACCCGGTGCAGGGTCAAGGCCCCGCGTCCGGCCAGTACCCGGTGCAGGGCCAACCTCAACCGCAGCCAGGCCTTCAACGACCGCAAGGCCCCGCTTGGGACTCTCACCCGGCAGACGCGGCGCAGGCAGGGGCATCGGACCCCAACGACTTCACTCCGTTGGCGAACGTGCCCAAGCCCGACTTCAGCGGCTTCCACCAGCAGGCACCACCCTCAGGCTTTGCTCCCGTGACGGGAGCCATCAACACCAGCAGTTTTGGTCCAGGGGGATTCAATGCCTCAGGCAATAATGCCCCTGGATTTAATACCACTGACCCGTACGCTACGGGGCAGATGTCCGCAGTTCGCCGTCCAGACCTTCCGGAAGTAGGGGGAGCCAAGCACTTTAAGTGGGTCCACCTCGCCGTGATCGGAGCCCTCATGTTCGTTCTTGGAGTTGTCATCTACAACGCGGCGTTCGCTCAGTGACGGCAACGGCGCGCGCGCTCGACATCACGCAATCCGCGGCTCGCGCCGCATCCGCCATCAAGGCCGAAGACATTGTCGCGCTCGACGTCAGTGGCCAGACGCCCATCGCGGATGTGTTTCTGATAGCCACGGCGTCAAACGAACGTCAGGTCACGGCCATTGCCGAGGGCATCGAGCAAGCGCTGCTTGAAACGGGCGTGAAAGCCATTCGCCGCGAAGGTGTGCGCGAGGGCAGGTGGGCACTCATGGACTTCAACGACCTCATCGTCCACGTGATGCACCAAGAGGACCGCGCGTACTACTCGCTTGAGCGTTTGTGGAAGGACTGCCCGGTCGTCGACTTGCCCGCCGACGTGCCCGCGGACTTGTGACCGGAGAGTTTGTGAGTTCCACATCGGTGAAGCGCCTCATCTTGGTGCGCCACGGCGAGACCGACTGGAACGTGCAACATCGGCTCCAGGGGGCATCGGACATCCCGCTCAACGACAACGGGCGCGCTCAGGCTCGCGCTGCGGCGCCTGAACTTGCACGTATCGCTCCGGTCACTCGCATTGTCTCGTCGGACCTTTCGCGCGCTTTTGAGACCGCCACGATCATCGCCGACGCTATGGGCGCCCAGGTTGTCACCGATGCCAGGTGGCGCGAGCGCTCGTATGGCGTGTGGGAGGGGCTACCCGAGGATGTGCGCGAATCGGACCACCCCGAGGATCACCACCGGTGGGTGAGCGGCCTGGAGCCAAACGTCGAGGGTTACGAGTTCAACGCGACGGTGCGTGACAGGGCCCTGGCCGCGATCGACGAACTCACGGCGACGGGTGGGACCCACATGGTGGTGTCTCACGGCTCGACCACGCGAGTGGCGGTGGGCGCACTGCTGGGACTCGAGCTCGGATCGCATGGCGTGGGCAATCTAGGCAACGCGCAATGGGTCGAGCTGACCAAGCAGGGGGAGGGCCCGTGGATATTGCGCTCTCTCAACTCGCGGTCTTTCGGCTCGCAGGCAGAGACGATTAGCGCATGACAACCCTGGTTCTGTTGCGCCACGCGCCCACCGGCTACAACACGGAGGGGCGGTTGCAGGGATCGCTCGACGTCCCTCTGAGCGCCGATGGCATCGAGCAGGCCGCGCAGACTGCAGCGCGAGTGGTGGGGGAGTACGGCACGTCTCTCACCGTCGTCTCGTCGCCCTTGCAACGCGCCACGGGAACGGCCGACGCTGTGGCCGCTCTAGCGTCGACCGCCACCGTCGTTGAGGCAAGGTTCACCCAGCGGCCGTACGGGGCCTGGGAGGGCCTCACGTGGGACGAGGTGCGCGAAGGCTGGCCGGTCGAGTACGCCGCGAGGCACGAGGGTCTGGACCCCGCCATTCCCGGGTGGGGCGTATCGGAAGACGTCGCCCACCGCGTGGCTGCGGGGCTGAGGGACACGGCGGCCGATGCTGCGCGCACCGGCGTCGAAACCGTGGTGATCGTGAGCCACGGCAGCGCCATCATGCTGGGTGTCGCTGGCTTGTTGGGCTTACCGCTCACTCCGTCCCGGTTGGGGCACTTGCCCCACGGTTCCTGGAACGAGGTGCTGTGGCAAGGCGGCGATCACTGGCGGCTCATGCGGTATTGCGCGGGCGCGTGAGCGTCGGGGCGTGAGGTCGCCACATTCACTACAGTGGTTGTGACACCCCCGGAGGTATGAGTGGCAACGACGCCCCTGGCACGACCGGACTTGGCACGACCAGACATCGACCCCGCGCGCCTGGCTATGCTTGCGAGCATCGTGACCGGCTCGGCGGGCGATCACGAGGTGGTCTCGCCGCTCGACGGCCGCGCGCTCGCGACCGTGCCTCGTTCGGACGAGGCGGACGTTGACCGTGCGCTCGCGGCGGCCCGTGCGGCGCAGGTCGCGTGGGCGCTGCGACCCCTGCGCGAGCGTCGTGCGATCCTCCGTCGAGCCGGGCGCCTCTTCCTTGCGCACCAAGACGAGCTCCTTGACCTCATTCAACTCGAGAATGGCAAGAATCGCCTGAGCGCCTTCGAGGAGGTTGGGGATGTGGTGCTCACCGCCGCGTACTACGCGCGCACCAGCCGACGCCTCCTGCGCCCCCGCCGCAGGCGCGGCGTCATCCCCGTGCTCACGTCGGTGCGCGAGCTCCGCAAACCCAAGGGCGTCGTTGGCATCATCAGCCCGTGGAACTACCCGCTCATGCTCGCCGTGGCCGACGCCATCCCCGCCCTCATCGCAGGCAACGGCGTGGTGCTCAAGCCAGATTCCGCGACGCCGCTGTGCGCACTCGCGGCCGTCGAAATCCTCCGCGAAGCCGGGGTTCCCGCGGACCTGCTTGGCGTGGTGGTGGGGGCGGGCCGCACGCTGGGCCCACGCCTCATCGGCGGCGTCGACTACGTCATGTTCACCGGCTCCACCGCCACTGGCCGCATCATCGCGGAGCAGTGCGGGCGGCAGCTCATCGGCTGCTCGGCGGAGTTGGGCGGGAAGAACCCGCTCATCGTGCTCGCCGACGCTGACATCGACCGCGCGGCCCACGGCGCCGTGCAGGCGTGCTTTTCCAACTCCGGCCAGCTGTGCGTGTCCATCGAGCGGATCTACGTCGAGGACGCGGCGTACGATGCGTTCGCGGCCGCCTTTACCCGGCGGACGAGCGCGATGCGGCTGGGCGTTGCTCTGGATTGGGAGGCCGACATCGGCACGCTCACCTCCGCCGCCCAACTCGCGGTCGTTAGCGCGCACGTGGACGATGCTGTGGCAAAGGGCGCCGCGGTGCTCGCCGGGGGCAAGGCACGCCCGGACATCGGCCCTTACGCGTACGAGCCCACTGTGCTCGCGGGCGTGACCGACGACATGGACGTGGCGCGAAGCGAGACCTTCGGTCCCGTGGTGTCGCTGTACATGGTCGCCGATGCCGAAGACGCGGTGCGGCTCGCGAACGACTCGCTGTACGGGCTCAACGCCTCGGTGTGGTCGCGGCGCAGGGGAGCGGACGTGGCCCGCCGCGTCTACGCGGGTACGGTGAGCATCAACGAGGGCTACGCCGCCGCGTGGGGATCGACCGACTCGCCGATGGGCGGGGTCAAGGACTCCGGGTTGGGGCGCCGTCACGGCGACGAGGGCCTGCTCAAGTACACGGAACCGCAGGCGGTGCTGCGCCAGCGCCTCGCCTCGGTGGCGCCGCCCGACAGGGTGAGCGATGAGGCGTACGCGCGATTCATGTCGAGGGCGCTGGCCCTCCTGACGAGGGTGAGGCCGTAGTGATTGGGACGGAACAGTGAAGGGACTGCAACTCAAGGGCGCCCGCGTGCTGATCACCGGGGCAGGGTCCGGCATCGGCCGCCTGATGGCCCTTGAGGCCGCCAGTCGCGGTGCCACCATCGCCGTGTGGGATAGGGACAAGGCGGGCGCCGACGAGACGGTGCGGCAAGTCGTAGAGGCGGGCGGGGCGGCGTCGGCCACCGTGGTGGACATCACGGACCGCGCCGCCGTGGCGGCCGCCGCCGAGCGTGAGGGCACCGTCGATGTGGTGATCAACAACGCGGGCGTTGTCACGGGGGCCACGCTGCTGGAGGCCTCCGACGAGGCGATCGAGCGCACGTTCCAGGTCAACACGCTCGCCCTGTTCTGGGTCACGCGCGCGTTCCTACCCGGCATGGTGGAGCGGGGCCGCGGCACGGTGGTGACCATCGCGTCGGCCGCTGGCCTGCTGGGCGTCGCCAGGCAGACCGACTACGCCGCGTCAAAGGCCGCCGCGATCGGCTTCACGGAGTCCCTGCGCGCGGAGCTGCGGGACGTGAAATCCCCGGTGCGCACGCTCATCTTCATGCCGTACTACATCGATACCGGCATGTTCGAGGGAGTGCGAACGCGGTTCCCGCTGCTGTTGCCCATCCTGGACCCGGTGAAGGTGGCGAGCCGCGTGATTAGGGGCGTGGAACGCGGCACCCAGCAGATCGTGATGCCGCCCATGGTGAGGACGGTGCCGCCGCTGAGGGCCCTGCCGGTGCGTGGGTTCGATGCCGTGGCGGACTTCTTTGGCATCAACCACACCATGGACCACTTCGTGGGGCGCGGGCCTGTGAAGTGAGCGCCGGTTCGCGGGGGCGCGATTGGCGCTGGGGAGCCGATCTGGGCTACGATGACGGTCGCTCTTTAAGAGTGCGTGATTGCAAGATCACGGGGCTGTGGCGCAGCTGGTAGCGCACCTGCATGGCATGCAGGGGGTCAGGGGTTCGAATCCCCTCAGCTCCACGTGGTGTGGAGACAGCACCGCTTGAGACCGTCCTTCGGGGCGGTTTTTTGCGTTGTGAGGCGCGGGCCGACGCGTAACGTGGCTTCCATGACCATTGAGTTCGAGAACGTCGTCATCTCGACACGCGGCCTCGACGCCTCCATCGCGTTCTTCACCGACGACCGCGTCACCTTGGCGGGAGAAGACCCGGCTCTTCCGAATCCGGGAAGTGTCAGTCATGCCGAATGTGCGGACTTGTTATGAGGTGCTTCGGAAGGGGCTGGACCGAGGAAGCGACCTGCGTGATCGGTAAGCGTGGCGTGCTTGCGGACGTTCGTCGAGTTCCTCGCCAACGGCGAATCGATAACGGCGGCATCGCGGGCGCAAAGCGACCAGACTTGCAGCTTGTGGCACACCTGCGGCGCATGAGCGAGTACCGGCGTTGGGATGTCAGCGGTGCGCGCGACCCCGCCCACAGCAGTCGCCAGGTCGCCCCACTCACCATTTCTGTTCGCGAACTCGTCGCCGCCACGCAGGGGGTTCCGACATGACCGAGAAGCTCGCGGCTGGCGTGACCCGAATTATGCACACCCGGTCAGGAACGGATGGGACCGATGAGGTGATCGTCACTGCGTTCGACGACCGTGGCACTGAAGTAACCTGGCCGCGAGCGCTCGGGTTCTTCGATGCATTCGATCTCGACTCCAAGTTGCCGTTGCCTGATCCCCTCGTCGCTCGGGACGGCCAGGGGTGGTTGACGTTGCACGAGGCGCGGTCGAGCGGCGCCTCCGCCTCGTCGCTGGCCCACTCCGAGCAACGCATTCGCTATCGCTTCGCTATCGCGACAGGGTCGAATGGTGTCGCGTATTCGAAGATCAACGGCCTGCGCAGCGAGGTCGAAGGGCTCTCTCGCTGGGCGAAGATGACGGCGGTGGAGACGCGGGTCCACTTCAAAGACGGAGAAGGTGTGACTGGTCTAGAGCTATCGGCGAAGAACATGCCGAACCATGTCCTCGGTGGCCCCTTTGATCTCCGGCTCGCTACGTCATATTCGCATCGGCCACGTCCGAAGAACGGCGTTTTTACCATCACCGACCTGCTAACTGTCGAGACCCGCACCCGAAGTAGGCGCTCATGGGATGACCATTCCGCCCAACACCGAATGATCCAGGACCTCATGTGCTTGGTCTATGGGTTCCCATGTGCTGCGGTCATGAAGTCAGCGATGCGGCATGACGATCAGCCTATCGACACCAAAGTAAACAGGCGCCGTTGGTGGCCGGAAGCCTTCGAGCCGACATTCGGCCGCGGCGATCGCTCGCACGAACCGCTCGATGATCGCGAGCCATTGTTCTACCTCGACGAAACTGACCCGGTCCGGGTATCCGCATGGCTCACAGGATTTCAGCAGTGGTCGCGCCCGACTTGGATCGCAGTCACTACGCTTTTCCAGAAGAACTCAACCGTCGAGTCGCAATTGCTGCAGATCGGCGTGGCGCTGGAGGCTTTGGGCTACGCGATCTGGCGGCAGGCGAATCCGACTTCGAAGAAGACACCGAGCTATCCCGATCTACTCAAGGTCGTGACCGATACGGTTGGTGTCGCAAGTATCGCCGTGTACGGGAAGTCGAAGCGCGCCGATTTGTGGCGTGAACAGTTCAATCGAGCGTTCAAGGGCGCGAAGCATGCCGACAACGCCCCAGTCACTTCGAACGAGGCGATCTATGCGGCGAGGCAGGGATTCCTACTCATTCGGTGCTGGCTTGCACTCGAGCTTGGGGTCAGCAAGACATTGCTGCGAAAGCGTCTCGGCGAGGTGTGGATGGGGGCGCGTCGGTGAATGTACTGGGCGTGGGCCCCGAGGTGGTGGACTGATGTGGATTACTGGCGACGTCGAAATGCCGGACGAGATCCTCGATGCCCACGAGCGAGGCGAGCTGGTGTTCTTCGTCGGTGCAGGGGCTTCGCTGGGGAAGCCTTCGAACCTTCCCCTATTTGAGGGCCTTGCGAAGAAGCTCGCGCGGCTGGCGTCACACCCATTCTCGAAGCGCGGCGGACTGGATTTCTTCATTGGGCAGCTGGAGTCGCTGCCACAGGGGTTTGATGCGCATCACCACGCGCACACCCTGATTTCCAATCCGAAGTCGAGATTCAATCCGCTCCATGGTGCGATTGTCGACCTTGCGGGGATTGGAGGAGCGTTCCGCGTGGTGACGACCAACTACGACGATCACCTTGCTTCTGCTGCAGGCAGCGGGTCTATTACGGTCCCGGACACCTGGTACGCCCCGGCGTTGCCGCTCGGGCGGGACTTCGCTGGGCTCGTCCACCTGCACGGCTCAGTACGGCGCCCGAAGGAGGAGATGATCCTCACCGACCGTGACTTCGGCCACGCATACATCACCGATGCGTGGGCGGCACGGTTCCTGCTCCCCATGTTCGATCGATTCACCGTGGTGTTCATCGGCTACAGCCACGACGACGTGATCATGCGATACCTCGCGCTCGGGCTGCCGTCGAGCGGCAAGGCCGTGGCCTCTACGCGGTTCGCATTCACGAGCGACCCGTCGAATAGCAAGTGGGGCTACCTGGGGATCAGGCCGATCGCCTACCCGGTAGTCGGGCGCGATCATCAAGCGCTCGTGGCGGCGCTCACCGCGTGGGCTGGCCGCGCCAAGATGGGGCAGACCGACCATCAGTCGCGCGTGCAGGCGATCATCGCCGGCGGAACCGTGCTGCCATTGCCCGACCGCGACTACCTTCTTGCTCGACTCCGGACAATTGACGGTGCCCGCGACTTCGCTCTTGCGACTGAATCACTTTCCGACGAGGCCAAACTCGATTGGCTCATATGGCTCGAAGACCTACCTGATTTTAACGCCCTGTTCTCGTCCGCGGAGGTGCCGGAGGCGCCAACGATCCTCGGCAACTGGTTCGCGAGAACCTTCATCGGGTCGACGGCGCTGAACGGTGCAGCGCTCCAGGTCATGCAGCGGCTCGGCCAGTCGATGACCTTTTCGCTCTACCGGACCGCCACTTGGATAGCCAGCGACTTGTGCAAGCAAGATGCATCTGCCGGAGCACGGTGGCAGGCACTCCTCGCCACGTCGATCTACGGACAGACGGCGCCATTAGGCACCGACCTCCTTATGCCGTTCCTTCCCGACTCGACGGCACGCAGCATGGCGGTGCTGCGGACGACGTTACGGCCGTACCTCAAGCTGGAACGGCGGTGGTTCATCGACGAGTCCGCGGAGCGCACGATCCCTCCCGATGCGAAGATCACCTGGAACTCGGAGGACTACGCGCTGACCCAGCACGTCCTGCTCGTGGTGCAAGAATCCGAACCTGGGGATCGGTCTCTCGGTGGAGTCCTGGAGGACGCCGTCGTCGCGGCGTACGACCTGCTCGACGCGTATCACGGCGAACGAGGTTGGGACCCCCTCGCGCATCATCGGTCTGCGATCGAGCCTCACGCCCAGGACGAGTTCCGGGAGCCGCTCGATGCGATCATTGACGGTCTCCGCGAATACGGAATCATGGCGCTTCCCGTGTGGCCGAATCTGCCTGATCGATGGTGGGGCCTCGGCCGAGCACTGATGCAACGGATGGCCCTGCATCTGGTGGCCGACGATCCGGCTCGGAGTGCGGACGACAAGCTCTCGTGGCTCCTCGATCGCACTGGGCTCTATGAGGACAACCTGAAGCACGAGACCTATCAGGTGCTCGCCGCGGCGGTCGGCACTGCGTCGCCGTTGCTCAAGCAGCGGGTCTTGGACGCTGCCGCTGCTGGACCTGACTACCCCGAAGAGATTCCCGATCATGACCGCCACTTCGCGTACGCCAAGTACAACTTGCTCGGATGGCTGACGCGGGCCGACCCAGACTGGGCGGAGGCGCAAACCGCGTTCGACGAGACCCAGGCGGAGAACCCCGGCTTCGGGGTGCGAGAGCATCCTGACTTCGACAGTTGGATGTCGAGTGGGACCTGGGGAGGGAAGCCGCCGATGGACATCGAGGAGTTCATTGAGGCGCTCGCTCAGAATGTGAGCGCTGCACTCGATGACCTGCTGTCCCGTGGCTACTCCGAACGCCACTTCGATCAGCCCGAGTGGCGGGATGCGGAAGGGCTCGTGCGGCAGGCCGCTGAGCGACGCCCGGACCTTGGCGTGCTGCTCTGGGACGCCGTGTTCGGTCGCGACGACCTTGACGAGAAGCAGGTCGACCTGTGGCGCGCGGTTGCCGAAGGCTGGGGGAAAGCCGACCTCGGAGATTCGGGATTCGGCGCTGTCGAGCGCCTCAACGCACTGCTGCCGGACAAGGACTCCGCCTATGCGGTCGGGCGTTTCCTGCTTGATCAGATTCGCCAGCAGATCGACGTGGATGAATCGCCGGTGCTCGCATCCATGCGCGAGCTGGCGGGAGCACTCTGGCGTGAGCAGGGTGCAGGATTCACGCATCGGGAGGACTCGACTCCCTTGTCGTTCGCGCCGCTGTATCTGAACTCGTGGCCGGGGTTCTTGGCCCAGTATTGGAATAGTGAGGTCGATCGTCGCTGGCGCCACGCGCGTGAGGAGTGGGCTGGACTCAGTGACGAGGAGTCGGATGCGCTCGTCGCGCTGCTGAACGGCAACAAGGATGCGCTAGACGCTACTCAGCCAGCGATTGCCGGAGAGCTCTTTTTCTACTTCGCCGCAGATGCAGACTTCGCGGCGGCCCACCTGCTTCCGATCTTCAACGATCCGCAGCGGCATGCCTTTGGCTGGCACCCCTTCCTGCACCATGCCAGGTGGAATGACCGCCTCCTCGCAGCAGGCCTGTTCGACAGCACGGTCGCCGAGCTCAGCCGTCTCCACGAGTTGCCAGACCAGACCCTGCATCACATCTTCCTGGGATTCATCACATCCGTTGTGTCATACGCGGGCATCACGAGTACCGACCGGAGGCGACTGCTGGATCAGACGGTGCTCGCGTCCGACGGCTCGCATGCCGCCAGCTTCGCTAAGGCGGTAGCCCGATTGCTACGTGAGGACGGCGTCAACGGAGCCGAAGTATGGCGCCGGTGGCTCGGCAAGCACCTGGAACGCCGCCTCAGCGGGCAGCCGCGGGTCGCATCGGCCGAGGAGCTTGCACGCTGGGCGGACGTCGTCCCTGTGGTTGGCGCGTTCGTCCCCGACGCAGTGGCGCTTCTCGGCGGGCTCGGCATCGGTCTCGGCGATAGATTCGTCAGTCGCGAGTTTGCGGATGGCGTTCTCGCCGCTCATGGGCCCGCGCTCGTGGCATTCTTCGCCGAACGCATCAGGAACACGACCGCCTCGGACCACCTGGTGAGTTACCGGGTCCGGGGACTGGTCGAGACGATGCGAGGCGCGGTCGGCGAAACCGTCGCCCAGCCACTGGTCGAAGCGGCAACGGAGAGGGGGTTTCTCGATGCTGACGAGTGAAGATGACCCCGGGCAGCGGAACCGTGACCTCCATGGGGGGCGTCCAGGTGCGGGCGACTGCACTCGATTTCAAGCCGGGCCGCGCTTTGGTAAAGCTCGGTGGCCGGACGTCTGCGATCGTCCCGCAGTGACTTTCCGCCGCGGTGGCGAGGGAGAACTTCAACTGACCCCTGGCGGCGGTGAGGGGTGTAGTGGCGAGTCTTCGGCACAGCGCCGCAAACACGTGGCTCAACGTTGAGCTAGTTGGCAACTACCTCGCCCTGGCCGAGCACCTGGGGGTGCGTGCGCGCGCGGCGAGCGTCACTATCGGCCGTGTCGCCGCATCGGCCGATGTGTGGCTCGACTCGCTGGACACGCTGCCATTCGATGTAGGCACGCTCCACGAACTGGAACGGGTGATCCGGCGCAGCCAGGAGCTGTTGCGGCTGGCATGACGCGGCGCTGCTGGGCCGCGGCCGTCGGCTGGCGGGTGCGACGCCCCTGTCGTGCCCGTGCCCCCGGCGGTAGAGTGCAGGCATGACAGCCGTGGCCCTTCTCGACAACGAGGAGATCGCGCGCGCGTGCGCTAGGCACGGCGTGCGTAGGTTGCGAGCCTTCGGATCGGTGCTCACGAACGAGTTTGACCCCCACTCGAGCGACGTGGACTTTCTGGTGGATTTTGAGCTGGGACTCGAGCATCCTTTCGACGCCTACTTTGGCCTCCGCGAAGACCTCGAGAAACTGCTTGGCCGTGATGTCGACCTCGTCATGGCTGAGGCAGTGAAGAACCCCTACTTCGCGGCGTCGGTCCTTGACAGCGCGCTGGAAGTTTATGCGTCCTGAGTCGGCCGCGCTCCTGTGGGATGCGCGCGCCGCCGCCGCACGAATCGGCACGTTTGTGGCGGGTCTCACCGAGGCGTCCTACCGCGAGGACGAACTCCGCAAATCGGCGGTGGAGCGCCAACTTGAAATTCTTGGTGAGGCGCTCAAGAACCTGCGTTCCGCGGACCCTGAGGCGGCCGCGACCATCCCCGATGTGGCGCGGATCATAGGCATGCGCAACGTGCTCGCCCACGCCTACGCGGTGGTCGACGACGGCGTGGTGTGGGAGGCCGCCACGGCGAGAGTCCCTGCTCTCGTGGCGATTGTCGACGGGTTACTGACCGACCTCAACTAACCCGTGGGTGTGGCGGTGAGCCACGCCAGCGCACCCCGCGCCGTGCCAACGCCCATACAAACGAGGCCCTTAGCAGGTAGCCGCCTGTGTGTGCCTCCATGTCGGGCTTGACTCGCGGAGAGGTGCCAGTTCACGCAGACGCGGCAGGCATTACACGGCACCACGAGTCATACCTCGGCCCCACAATTAATCTATGACGCGACGCGGTCTCATCCTGTTCGGTTCCCTGGGTGTGGCCTGGGGCATTCCGTACCTCTTCATCAAGATCGCTGTGGGGGAACTCGCCCCGGAGGTTGTGGTGCTGGGCCGGTCGGCCCTCGCCGCGGTACTCCTGCTTCCCATCGCGGCGTTCCGCCACGAGATCGCGCCGGTGCTGCGTCGCTGGCGGCCGATGCTCGTTTACATGGTGGTCGAGATGGTGATTCCCTGGTATCTGCTCAGTTCCGCCGAGACGCGGCTTCCCAGTTCCACGACGGGTTTGCTCATCGCCGCCGTTCCTCTCGCAGGCATTGCGGTGGCGTGGGCGCTGGGGAAGCCGACGGAGTTTCGCGGCTGGAACTGGGTTGGCATCGCTATCGGCATGGGGGGCGTGGGGGCGCTCGTCGGCTTCGATGTGCACGGCTCCAACCTGGGCGCGGTGGCCCAGGTCGCCGTGGTGGTCGTCGGTTACGCCTTGGGCCCAGCCATCCTGGCGCACTGGGTGCCAGAACTGCCCGGCGTGGGCGTGGCCGCGGTGTCTTTGGCCGCGGTGGCCGTCATCTACATACCTGCGGTGGCGCTGCGCGGATCGTGGCCCACCGCGTGGCCCTCCGGAGCGGTAGTGACGTCGATCGTGGTGCTCGCTGTCGTGTGCTCGGCGCTGGCGTTTGTGATGATGATCGCGCTCATCGGGGAGATCGGGCCGGTGCGCAGCACGGCCATCACGTACGTGAATCCGGCGGTAGCGGTCTTCGCGGGGGTGATGTTCCTGAGCGAGCGGCTCACCATCTGGAAGGTGCTTGGCCTCGCGCTCGTGCTTGGCGGCTCTGCACTCGCGACGCGGCACCGGCCCATCCCGGCCGTGCCGCTCGACCCAACTGTTGACGAGGTTGTCGCGGCGACAGGGCGGTAGACGTAGCCCGTGAGACGTGCCCGGCTAGACAGGGATCGCAAGCCAGCGCGTCACGACGTCGAGCAAGCCGTCGCTCTTGGCCGCCACATCGTCGGCGCCTGAAAAGGTGATGACCGCGCGAATATCGGACTGCCACTGGGCGAGACCCTCGGCATCGGACATGATGGGCGGCGCCTTCTTGTCCTCGGGCCTGCCGGTGCCCATGTGCAGCACAAGCTTGACCAGGCCCTCCCTGTTGTGAACGTTGAACGTGACGCGGTCATCGCCGTCGAGCGCATAGGTGGGCGCGTTCCACTTGATGGACTCGGTGAGGCCAGGGTGGGCCCGCATCACGACGGCGCGCAAGGATTCGACCTGGCCCCGCCTGTTCTCGTCGAGCGCGGCGAGAAACGCGGGGACATCCTTGTGCTTGGGTGCGGCTGCGGCCATGGGTGATTGTGGCATGGGGCGCGGCAACGTCGCTCGTTGATACGCCATCGCGCGGCCGGCACGCCCGCATCCAGTTCTGCGTTGGATCTCCGGCTTTTCGACAAGTGGAACCCAGGAGCGCGGCCTATCTGTTGCGAGGTGTCCGGCCACCGCCTAATGTCAGCCCCACAAGGATTTCCCCCTAAATCCAGCCAAAGGCGACCTCATGACTGACGAGAACCCCACAGAATCGTTCGATCAGGTCGCCCCGGGCGCCCCACAGCCCACGGCAGACGAGCAGTCCCGGCGGAAGAGGAAGCGCCTATTCATGATCCTCGCCGCGATCGGCGGCGCGCTCCTGATCCTTATCGTGATTCTTCTGCTGGCACTGTTGGCCAAGGGCTCAACGTCAGTGGAGGCCACGCCATCCGTCAGCCCCTCGCAGACCGTAAGTGCGTCCCCCTCCCCGTCTGCGTCCACGTCCGCTAGCCCCTCCGCGACGCCAACGCCCTCACCCACACCCACGCCGTCGGCAGCACCCACCACGCCGCCGCCACCACCGCCGAGCACGAGCGCCAACATCACGAAATTCACCGCGGGCTCGACCACGATCCTGTGCAATAGCGATGCCGAATTCGACGTGACATATCCGTTGAGTTTCACCTGGACCACCAAGAACGCCACCCAAATCGCGTTCGGCGTCCAGACTAATGATGCGATTCTGGGGCCGCTTTTCGACAATCTCCCGCCCAATGGCAACAGCAACAGCGACTTCCCTTATCCCGTCGAGTTCAATTGCCCACAAACATCCCAGACCTACACGTTGACCGTTGTGGGTGCGGATGGGGTCAAGGACAGTAAGACGATCACCGTGGTCAATAACGGCGACACGATGTAGCGAGCGCAGGAAGCCAGTTCCGCTCGGGGCCGCCCTTCGGGGCGGCCCTTCGCGTTAGGGAGCGTCTTCCTCGAGCCACGCGAGCGCGCCCCGCGCCGCGGCCACACCCATACTGAACGATGCCTGCAGGAGGTACCCGCCCGTGGGAGCCTCCCAATCGAGCATTTCGCCGGCGACGAAGGTACCGGGAAGCAAGCGCAGCATGAGGTGATCGTCGACTTCTGACCACGCGACACCGCCGGCCGTCGAGATTGCGCGGTCGATAGGCATCGTCCCCGTGACGGTGATGGGTACCGCCTTGATCCGGGCGGCCATCTTGACGGGGTCGCTCGGGAGGACGCCGCCGGCCACCTCCCGCAGCAGGCCGATGCCTGCAGGGTCCAGTCCGATCGACCGACGCAGCCAGGACGATGCCGAGTCCTTGGGCCTGCGGTTGGCGAGGCGATCGGCGAGTTGGCTCGCGGTGAGGTCGGGGCGGAGGTCAATCTGAAGCACGCATCGGCCGGCGTGGCGGGCTTCGGGGTCGTCGAGAGCCGCTCTGATGGCAGCACCGCTCGCGTAGATGGGCCCGCCCTCGATGCCCGTCCTGGTCAGCATCGCGTCGCCACGGGCGTTGCCAGCGTCGCCCCTGACCGTCAGGGACACGTTCTTGAGGGGCGTTCCCGCAAACCTGTCGGCGAAGATCTGGGACCAGTCGACGCGGACCCCGACGTTCGCGGCCCGCAGGGGAGTCACCACCACGCCTCGCTCGGCGAAGGGGCCGACCCAACCGCCGTCGGCGCCGAGGTGCGGCCATGACGCCCCGCCCAAAGCGAAGACCGTGACGTCGCTCGCGACCTCGCGTGTGGTGCCGTCGGCGTGGGTGAGGAGTACAGCGTTGGCGGGGCTGGCGTGGGCGCTAGACGCATCGGCGGGGGAGCCAGCGTTGGGCCGCCCTGCCCAACCCGTCCACGCGGTGCGCCGCTCAATGCGCACGCCCAACTCGTCCAGCTGCGCGAGCCACGCGCGGAACAGCGGCGTCGCGCGGAACGCCTGCGGGAACACCCTCCCGCTCGACCCGACAAAGGTGTCCTCGCCCAGCGCCGTGCACCACGCGCGGAGGTCGTCGGGGCCAAACTCCTCAAGCATCGGCGCGATGCGCCCTGCCGATGCCCCGTACCTGGCAACGAATCGCTCGCGGCCCTCCGAGTGGGTAATGTTGAGCCCCCCGTGGCCAGCGAGCAAGAACTTGCGGCCGGGCGAGGGCATGCGCTCGTAGACGGTCACGGTGACGCCGGCGCGGGCGAGGGTTTCGGCAGCCATGAGGCCTGCTGGGCCTCCGCCGATGACGCTTGCTGTGGCGCGGGTGGGCATGAGGCAAAGGTAGCCGACGCGTCGTGCGCCCATTCCCGCGCCCTCCGACGCCGTGCTGCGCTAGGCGGAAATCTCGAGCCAGCGCCTCACGAAGGCCAGCACCAAGTCCCGTTTGGCCGCGACGTCGTCGGCGTCCGCGAACGTGATGACCGCGCGGATGTCCGATTGCCACTGAGCGAGCCCCGAGTCGTCGGCCATGATGCGCGGGGCCTTCTTGTCCTCGGGCCTGGTGGCGCCCATGTGCAGCACCAGCTTGACCAGGCCCTCTTTGTTGTGGACGTTGAAGGTCACGCGATCAACGCCGTCGAGCACGTAGCTTGGCGCGTTCCACTTGACGTGCTCGGTGAGGCCGGGGTGGGCCTGGGACACGAGCGCGCGCAAGGACTCAACCTGGCGAAGCGTGTCCTCATCCAGGCTGGCCAAGAACGCGGGGAGGTCATTGTGCTTGTTCGCGGGCTCTGCCATGCGTCGATGCTCTCACGGCGCGCACCCACGCGCGACGATGCAGTGGGCCCAAGGGATCACGCGTATTCCGGGCCACGGTGGCACGATGATGGGCGTATTTAGCAGGTCGTCGCGGCGGCGTTCGCGGCCGCCCGAGTGTCCGATGGCCACGAGCGTCAACTCGTGGAGCAGGTGCGGGAATCCGCGCGTTACCTTCCTGAACTTGAGCTGGTGGCGCTCGACGGCGCTGAGATCGACGGCGAGGAGATCGACGGCGCTGAGATCGTCGGGTATGCCCTCGCGAGCGCCACGACTATCAATGATGGGACCACCACGTGGGACGCCCTGTACCTGGGCCCGATCTGCACCAGGGAGGACCGCCGCGATGCGGGCGGGGTTCCGGCGGGAGGCCGGCGACGTGTCGGCGGGAGGCGCGACGCGACTCGAGGCACCCTCGCGTCTGGCCGCCTAACTCGCCGAACGCATCCCACGCCGCGCGCATCTCCGGCCCCATATCGCGCACCCACATCGTGACCTGCACGAGCGAACTCATGTCGCCACCAGCACGCGGAAGGGTCGCGCGAAGCGCCGCTACGGCGGGGGTTTTGGGTCGTCCCCAGCCAGCGCTTACCGGAGTTGTCCACAGGGTATCGTGCCTGATAAGTGCATGTCAGACCCTTCTGTTTGACTGGTGTCATGGCCATCGAAACGGCGGAGATTGAGCGGGCGAGCTCGCTCGTGAGCGACCTCGCGGGCCGTGACGTGTCTGACTTGTCGCCGGGGGATTTGCTCACGGCGCACGATGCCGTCGCGCGTCTTGGGCGGCTGACGGGCGCGTTGCAAGCACGCTTCGCTGGAGAGATTGCACGACGCTCAACGCCAGACCTTCCGGGTGGTGGTTTGGCACGCCAGCACGGTTTCGGCAGTGCGGGGGCGATGGTGGCGAGCGTGACTGGTGGGTCGACAGCGGGGGCCTGGCGGTCGATCGAGGCGGGGCGCGCCTTGATGCCCGACGTTGCGTTGCCTGTGGAACTTGAGGAGGGGCAACTGGTGGAGTCGCCAACTGCCTCGACTCCTCGGTACCCAGCGGTCGCGAGCGCCGCTTTGGCGGGGAAACTGTCTGTCGATGCGGCGGGGTTGATCACCGCTGGGTTGGAGACCATTGCGGACACTATCCGCAGCGAGGCGTTGCACTTGCTGGAACGACGCCTCGTAGACAAGGCCATGAACCTCGCTGCTCACGAGGTCCGGCGCTTGGTCGCGAACGCTGTGGCACGCGCGGACGTGCGTGGACTTGAGGCGCGTGAGAGTGCTCAGTATGAGCAACGGTATGTGAACTGGAGTGAGGACCACACCGGAATGGTCACCTTTTCGGGCCGTCTGGATGCGGTGACTGCGGCGCCTGTGCGCACGGTGATCGAGCAGATGGTGACTCAGCAGTTCCGTGCGAGGCGGGATCAGGACCCTTTGGAGCAGGACCAGCGCAGTGCAGGCCAGATGCGGGCCGATGCCCTCTTTGAGCTGTGCAGGCACGCATTGGGCTGCGCCGAGACGGACCGGTCTGGCGTCCGCACCACCATCGTGGTGCGGATCGACAAGAGCGACCTCGCTACGGGCACAGGCGTGGGATCTATCGATGGCACATCCCAACCGGTGTCGGTAGGCGCGTTGAGGCGCCTCGCGGGAGACGCGGGCATCATTCCCGCGATCCTGGCAGGCGAGAGTGAAGTTCTTGACCTGGGCCGCAAGGTACGAATGTTCACTCGTGCACAACGGCTTGCCCTCCTGGAGAGGGACGGCGGTTGCGCCAAGTGCCACGCCCCGCCCGAACACTGCGAAGCACACCACATCCGTTGGTGGGACAAAGGCGGCGGCACAGACCTTGCCAATGAGGCAACTCGTTAATATATCCAGCGCCACCGAGGACCTGCTGCGCGGATCCCATCCAACATATAGCCTGGCGCACGAGCCACAAATTGGATGGAGCGCAGGGCCATGGAGTTCTCTCGCAGGTATTCGAGGACAAAGTTTGATCAAGAGGCACTGAGGGCCAGCGTGGCGGCGTTTCCGTCTGGGTGGACTGTCAAGCCCTTCATCTTGAATGTGACCCGCGGGCGTACAACCGTGACGCTGGACGAAATTGAGGATTGGTTCAACGAGTTCACTATTGCAGGGCGGTCGGATTCACGGTTCTATGTCGTGGGGGAACCGCCAAAAGGCGGTGATCGGATTTCCTTGTCCTGCAGCGAATACGAAACGGGCAGCGCCGTGGTTGACGTTGTAGGGACGGACCGCACGAATCTGGTCACGATCTTGAACGTATTTGATCAGGCAGAGGACCGTTGCAGACTGCCGGAACCTCCTCAGGGGCCCGCACCGAAGCCCGTCGTGTTCATCGGCCACGGCCACTCGTCTCAGTGGCGAGAATTGAAGGACGAACTGCAGGACCGCCATGGCTTTCGGGTTGTCGCGTACGAAACGGGCGAGAGGGGCGGCCACGCGGTACGCGACGTACTCCAGCAGATGGTTGACGAGAGTTCGGTTGCCTTTCTCGTTATGACTGGAGAGGACCTCCAGGGCGACGGCACGCTCAGGGCACGCGAAAACGTGGTGCACGAGGTTGGTCTATTCCAGGGCGCACTTGGGTTCCGGCGAGCGGTGGCGCTGGTCGAAGAGGGAATCGAGCCGTTCTCGAACCTCCAAGGAATCGATCAACTCCGCTTCGGCAAGGACAACATCAAAGAGGTCTTCGGTAGGGTCCTTGGAGTTCTGCGGCGAGAGTTCGGCTCGTAGCCTGAACCACGCTGAGCGCGCGGCGGAGCCGCGCACTTCACTTGAATCTGCAACATAACTCGTGGGGTTCTTGACCGGTCTAGGGCGTCGTGTCATGCTGGCGTTCTGCGTGGACACTGGCCCGACCGGCGGTGGAGTAAGCAGAAACAGAAAA
>SWCB01008544.1_pt1 | contig 20945 bp, 7 predicted proteins | sample 4692901 | NCBI WGS metagenome assembly SWCB01 (sample SAMN10267276, study PRJNA491770) | bioreactor metagenome | isolation source: DHS bioreactor inoculated with subseafloor sediment | place: Japan: off Shimokita Peninsula | collected 2006-08 | reverse complement strand
AGTATTTTTTTCTATGCTTTTATCAGCTTGTATTTCCTTTTCTTTCAGAATAGATACTAAGTCGTTCTCAATCTTTATCATTTCTCGACGTTCATGAAAGCATTGCTTATCTTGAGCTATAAGTTGCAATTTGTGTTCAATTGATTTCTGAAAATATACTCTATTGTCATCAGTAACTAAGGTCGGTTGGTGGCTAAATTCAAGGCGATATCCATTTCCTTGTACAGAATAAACATCACATACTTGCTCTTGCTTACAATGTTCACATACCAAAAAGACAGGCATTGTATTAACGTGCGTTATAAATAGATCTTCGGCGGTACTTTCTAAGTATTCGTAATTTCACATTTCACCGCAATTTGAGCAAATAAATCGAGTTTTTTTGAGCATAATAGGTTTTTCCATGAAATACTCACTACATCGTATAAAACAACAAAGGCTGTAACGAATTTCGACATGTTTACCAAGTCCTTAAGGTGGAAGCAGCCTAACTCCATTCAAATTTTAAATTTGGTAATACATCATTATCTAACCAAGATAAATTCATATCGAAGATAACCATCATTATCATTCTCAACCTTGCTAATGCTTCCTCAGTAGAGTCATTCAATTCAAACCAAGTAAAGAAATCATCTATGAACATATTCATTGGTAGGTAATGACGCATTTCGTATCCAGTATCTGGTTTAGGTGCCAACGGTTTTTCAAGCATTGGCTCGTTTAAATAAGAAAGAAATTGAGATCTAAATACATCACACTGTGCTTCATTTAAATCGCTTGAAAATGCAGGTGCTTGTACTGCACTAACAACTAGCTCTCTCAGCCTACTTAGTGCCTCTTCTTCGTTACTCAAACGCATACTGAAAATTCGATAACAAATCACATATTGACGAGCTAAAAGCAGCATCTCAAGCCTGAAGTTATTTTCTTTAATGTAATCAGAGAGTTCTATCGGAAAACGTTTGTATATATGATCTCGACAGTCTTCCATACTTAAAAAGCAGAGCGATTCAAATGTCTCTTGTAGTTTTTCATCCGCTATCTTTTTCCCTTTTAAATAAAAACTAGCAGGTTCACTCGAATCACCAAATAAACTCTTAAAAATTGACATTAGGCACTCCTTGCTCCGAATCTCTATAATTTACTGGTATAAAGAAAAGTAAGTCAAATAGTGGTTCAATAAAATGGGAAGCTCATCAGGCGCAACTGATAATGGGGCAAAGGTGTGTTTCATCACAAAGAACAACTTATCCCATCAACTCATAGCTGGACAAAAGCACGTTAGACTTTAGCTTTACTATCGTCAGACCGGATAAGTTGAGGTATAACAAAGCACTCACGGCACCTCACTTCAAATGTGGTTCTAACGATCGGTATCGAGAATAAATGGGCTTAAATATAAAGTTATAACTAAGCTAGTCGTCGAACTGTTGTATCATACTTTTCTTGTATATGAGCTTCCTTGAACGCGCCTTTGATAGCTTGCCTTAGGAATACTTCGATATCTTTTTGTGTGAGTAACAAAACTATGCCTGATTGTTTTACTATTCTATCAATATGCCTATAATAACTGTCTTTCATTTCACCTCTAAAAACAATAATTCCAAACCTACCAATAGTATCATTTTGGTAATATAGCATTTGATGGAAATCATCTGAATGAAGTTCTTTATAATTTTTACATTCCCATGTAATTTGCGTTGCACCATATTTATTTCGAATTACTTCCCAAAAACCATCAGTTGCTCTATTAGAAGCCATCCAATCTCTTATAGTGGCACCGTTATAATCCCTCTCCTGTGGTTGAACATTAGTGAGTGAACGAAAAAAGCATAATTTAATAACTTCACCAATAATATTTTCAAACTCGGACGCGCCTTCTCTTCCTAATGGTATTTGTTTTATTTTTCGTAATGCTTCTTCTAAGGCGATTTTATATTCATCCAACTCGAAACTTTCAGGTATATCTTCTAAGATACCTTCTACTTTTAGTGATGTTTCATCTTTAAGATCAGATATAAGGATAGGTCTTAAATTTAAAGCTTCTCTGTATGTTGGATGAATTGAGAATATTGAATTTGTATCAAAAGCTGGCTTAGCATTACTATCTTTACTAGATAGCTTATATTCAGTATTGCCTTTTCTCTTTATTCCAATAAAGCCAATGCCATACAATAATGCAATAAACCTAAAAGGCGTAGTATAGTCATAAATCCAATCTTGACAGTACTTCGAAATTGAGTCGTTGACTAACAATTTTTGAATGAAATCTTCTATTGCATTTAAAGTAAACTCGGTGCCTAATCCATAGAAAAGCTCTAATATTAAACTAATATTAGAGTAGTTTTCAGCATATTCATCACCTAGATCTTTCAACCTACTAGTGCTGTACCGCTTTGATGCATAATTTAAGTCCTCTGTTGTAATCTTATTGTTTCCATGATTGATCGCAGAATCAATAGCGTAACTAGTTAACATTACAACATCACGTGGTCTATGCTGACATAAATTCATTACCATTGAAATAGAATCATTCGGGTTGCTATCTTCAAAAAAATAATCCCAAGCATCGCCTCCTAATTTTGGCTTGGTATTAAATGGTTTGACTAATCGTCTCTCTATTAATTCGACCAGTTTTGGCTTTGACCAATCAAGAAATACAATGGAAGTCTCCAGTCGTGAAAACTCATTATCCAAACGTCTTATGCGGTCATAAATATTTTCTCTGATGAAAATATAAGGTTTTATACAATTAGTTGAAGCTGTCAGCCTGACGGTTGCATGCATAAGGGCCATTAAACAAATAATAGCAGAATTAGAGCCATCCCATGATTCGTCAAGTCTATCTATCAATAATACAAATTCATAGTTTGCATCAGTAGCAATATCATTAACTTCAGAGATCAGACTTTTACTTCGTTTAATTTGTCTAAGCCATAGTTTCTGATTTTCTTTACTATAAGCTTCAAATATTTCATCTGTAAGGTTTAGAATCCTATCATCAAAGTCACAATCTATTATCAGTCCTCGTTCGCGTTTAATAAATTCATATCGTCGGTCAAAGTTAAATAATCCACGAAGATCCCACTCTTTTATCACCTCGTCTAACAATGCTCTTTCCATTGAATGCATTAGAGATTTAAAAGGACGCTGTTTAGTATCAACAAACTCTTCATATTCAAGTGGTAACTGAAGCAGATCGAATATCTGCGGTGTTATGTGAATGGTTCTTTTGTTACGTCTTTGAATCTCATAGGTTAGTGCTGTTTTTCCAGCACCACGTCGACCAACAAAAAAGCAATTCGAATGTTCCGTATTCATGGATGATAGAGTAGCTGGAGTACGGACAAAAAGCTCAGGATCATCTCGAATAATGTCATATTCTGCAAACGCTTTTCCTATTCTAACTCTTTGAAGCGCATCCTTGGGTAATTGTATTTTATTCATCTAACATCCATATTATTTAGAACTGATAGTTTCAATCTATTCTTATTTCTGTATAAATAAAATACTTAATGAAATAAATGCTACATGCGTACTTCTGTCATTCATTTTTCTGTTCAACTATGAGGGAAAACCCCACATTAGAGTGTTGGTGCTAGCTCGATTCGTTTGGATATAAGAGAATATTCACTTTTAGTATCGCAAAACCTCGTAAACAGAATACGAATGAGCTTTTACTCTAACGCATAAAGGGGCAAAATCGAGTTAGCGGCCCCCTAGCACACAAGAAAACTGCTGACACAAACATCAATCGCAAGACAAATTGATTTGCGAAAGGTCAAAAACTGTAAGTAACTTACTTTCAGGTTTATTCGAAGAAATTTGATGTAATCACAACTTTATCAACTTATGGTTGTTTCAGTGTATATCAAGATATTGCCTCTTTTTGTACCATACTTTTGTAAGTTTACGACATATGGTGAAAGAGGCAATATTTATGGGGCTGTTGCAAATAATCTGAGCAAGGTAATGATTGTAATAGAAGTTAAGTATACAGCTGTTGTACTTTTATCTTGAAATATGCACTCAAAGAATACCGTCATTGTTGCCCTTTAAGGGGAAATGTTGAGAGAAAGAATGATTATAAATTGAAAGTCAGGGAAGATATTCATTGACTCTAGATTTGCCATTGTTTCTAATGTATTGATATTTAAAGAACTTTAATTTTTAAGATTGTTGCATTCAAGAAAATATATTTAAAGTGGCACTTCATGCAACATGATCTAGACTTTGATGTATTGTTTTTATGCCGACGGTTATATGTGATTACCAATGTTTAAAGGTTTTTCATATTAAATTTGAAATTAAAATTCACCTCAATTTAATATCAGACTCCTATTATATTTAGGCGTAATTTGTATGTGGTTTACATTTTAAAACGATCATAAATACTTGGGTTTTATTTATGTTTTATATAAATTATCACAGGAATTAAAAATGTCATTATTATATCGTTTTATACTTGATAGACCTGATGCTCCATGAAAAATTGTCTAATCCTACAATGCGCTCTACTTATATTTTTGTTTTCTGCGTTCGAGGCAGATGCAGAGAAAGTTATTGCCGAACATGTGATTTCGGGAGAATTAGTAACTACTGATGTTTCTAATCTCTATGAGAGTGTTACTGGAGACATTGAATTACTCTTAAAACCTTCCGATGTATGGACGCGTGTTGTTGGAAAGACAATTGAGTTCCATCCGCTAGAGTTGCGAAATGGGACACGGCGTGTAGTAGCTAGGATTGGCGATAGCCCAGATAACGAGCTGCGGATCGAATATGTCGTTGGACGCCCTGCGAAAAGCGCCTCCAATAAAATGTATGGGGAAATAGCAACAATCCTTTTCCAATTGCTCGCAATTGCTATATTTGTGGAGATTGCTTTAACTTTCCTTTTCAAAAGCCGCTTGTACCAAAATAAGTTTGACGCCCGAGTAGGCTGGAAAACCATCATCTCAATCGTGGCTGCCTTTATTGTCGTGTTAGCGTTCAAACTGGATCTCTTCAGCCAGTTCGTGGAAACAGTGCGTGGCACCACAGTGGATGATGACTTGTTCCCTTGGGTTGTCTCAAGCTTTATAACGGCCTTGGTCATCGCGGGTGGAAGTTCTTCAGTATACCAGCTTTACACTCGCCTCGGGATCCGGCCCCGTTTTACGACGGATCAAAGTGGAGCGAAGTTGCGAGGGTTGGGATATTTGAAAGTGGAAGTCGAGCGTAAAAACGCTATCGAAATTGAGCCGATTTCTGTTGAACTTGACGATGATCTTCTTGGCCAGATTGAGCCAGAAAAATTCAAGTTTGGCGGCGAAAAGGGCCTGCTAGTCGATTCGGGAACGTACAAACTGAAGCTCAAATCAAACAATGCTTCAGGCGAGCCAACAGAGATAGCGCGCAATGTAGTAATTACACCGAACAAAACCACCTCGGTTAAGGTGATGTTTTGAAGGATGAATCGGTTCGGGTTAGAAGACTGTTTCCCAAACACGTATATATTTACAATCTTTCGAGCCAGAGTATTTGTGAATTTAGGTTTCATTTTTTGAAAAATCGAACTGGGTAAACCGTGGTTGATTGAGTACTGCCTGATTAATAATATGGCATCTTTTTTTGTATTAAAATATAAGATAATCAAAGTTTTAATTGGTTTTTGGTGGGGCGGCTATGATGAGAGTTAAACGTGCATTCCGAGTTTTTGGTGCATTCCGATACCATGTGCCGACGAAGGCCTCTGATTACAATTGGAACGCTGAAGACCTGACGTGTGGAAACCTTCTTGAGGTTTTCTTTGTGCAATCGGCGCCAAGGGAACCTTGGCGCGCCTGTGCCCGTATTTCTTATTGGACGGAAGAGGACCTGCCATCGCTGCCCGAACCCGATGCTCTTCCGGAAGAGGCTGTCAACATCTTTAATGCCGAGCGGTTCGATCAAATTATTAACCAGCTTAAGCATTGCGGCTCTGTCCAGTTTTGGATCTGTAAGCCCACAACCAGTAAACCCAAGATGGGCCATCGGTTGCGGCTCTATGGCTGCGCAGCCTTAGACCAATTCGATGACCCAGAGGACGACTACTTTGAACGTTTCGCACTGCAGACGAAATACGATTACAAGGGGTCAGGGGTTGGATCGGTCGTTACGTTCGGAGCCAACGTCTCTCGCCGAGGTATTGCTGACTTGCGTTTGCAGCTGGGGTTTCCGACAGCACCTGGACTTGGCGTAGCGGCGTCTACAATTTCTATCCTCAACCAGTACCCGACCACAAAGGACGACACAGGAAAGCCGGAAAAGAAACTTGTTTGGCCGTATCTTACGTACCTTACCGCAGCAGGCAAGCGCCGGGGAGGTGGTAGGTTACCGGCCGTGCCTTTTGGTCGGTTACATTTTGGGCCAAGACGCGACTACGACAAGTATCAGGGGCAGTTGAAGGCCGCAACTGGCGGTATTACTCCAATCCATACCGAGTTTCTGCGTGCGCTAGGCATTGAAACACGATCCCGAACCTCACGCCAAGAACACATGGAGATTCGAGGGGGCAAGCCAGGAGACAAGCCCTGCTACGCTATCGCCCACCGCACTACATTGACCAGCAAAGGCTCTCTTTCCGTCTTGGGCGCCGAGCAACCCTCCTTCGAAGTCGGAGAGGAAGTCATTAATAAAGGTAATAGTAGAAAGATCAGTATTGAGACCATTGCGACATGTGATTTGAGCAACCTGGCATTGCTGCAACCCAGCAAGGCAGAGATTGTGTGGGACTTCCATTGTTCAATTCGTTGGACTGCACTACAAAGTCTGCATAAGGGGGCGATCCCCGCCGCCGAACCAGATACGAATCCACTCAAAGGCGGCGGGCTTCAACAGATAGCCTGGATGTCAAAAATCGGTCGCGACGGGCTGGTGGCCACCACGAGTCAGCCGCAATCTATTCTGCCTGAGCTGACTTATCTGGACTCTGATTCAAAACTGAAGGTACCCCTGATCACCTACGTGCGCGACAAGGCTTTCCTCATCGGTGGTACGTTGGGCAAGGCGCCGACTATCGCTCTGCTCGGACAAAATGAGTTTCACGAGAATGAACTGGTTCCACTTGCCACCACACTGGATACGAAAAGCGGGCGCCCCCCCGTAGCTGAAAGATACGCCCCAGAAGGAAGCAATTGGCAGCAAGCGCCAAAGCCGAAGGAGGATCTAGAGCTGGAGATGCGCCTGCCGCTGTTGATGGACCGATCAGAGCTGGCGAAGCCTGGACCCGCATTCCCCGTCGTCTTCACGCACCATCCAAAGGTAGAAGCGGATGGCGCAGATAATTTTTTAATTGTGATCCGTATAGCAAATCCAGAAAAGCTTGACGCTGGGAGCCCCTTGAAGGCACGGCTAGGGGCCTTGGCTTTGGACGGTGCGAAGAAATTACTCTATGACTCGGACAAATTACCCAGTGAGATTATCCTACGTGCGGCAGATCGCCCGACGCCTGATTTACTACCGGATGCAATGAATACCCCGCGTCTCTCGATGGATATGTCACTGGACCTTGCTTTGACATCGGCTCAACCAGTGACAGTTGACATCCCGCATGGAGACCGCGCCAAGCGACCGAGTGCTCTGCTAATCCGTGAGACCTCTAGTGTTGACGCCTCAACAACTAGGCTGCGTCTTCAGCTAACCGAGCGTCTGCAAGACGACCAGGATCGTCACTTGGTGGGGGATCTGTGGGATGTCACACCAGATCAGCCTGGCAGCGAAAATGTCGTCGTTCTTGCCAATGAACCTTTCTCAGTTTACCGCTACAAGCGGCAGCCTTTTGAGGAAAGCGGTGGCGAGGACAGTAGCTTGGTTGCCACATATGATAGCGATCTGCGGCAATGGAAGAGGAAACCGGGGTCAGATACTTATCTGATGATGCGTCCACCCGGCGTGGTGGGGGAGGATGCGGACAAACCCGGCGTGCTGGAGTTGCACGATGCAGAAGTTAACGAAACACTACGCCCTGCACTGCTGCCGATGAATGGAGTGCCGCGCCGTATCGCACTGGGCATGCGGTTGTCGCCACCAAGTGCGCTTTGGATTCGCCCGACAGACCTGTCGCGCAACTTTGTCTTGCCGGAATATGCGGCGCGGGAGATCTTCCGACAGAAAGGTGATTTTGGTCTGGGCGTTCAGCTAGCTGGTTTGCGCTCAGAAGCGCTTTACGGCCTTGCATTTGGGATTCTGGTTCCCCCGCCGTCCAAAGAGCGTCCGACCCCTCGCATTGCTGAGATTGAAACCCTTGTGGGGCGCATGCTCTCTGCCAAGAATGCTGGCGGCCGTTGGGAAGACCTGTACCTAACTTTCCGAAAACGCTCAGAGCACCTTGAGATTTGGACGCTGGATCCCTCTGCACAATCGCCATTTGTACCGGCGCATTTCGATGCGGAAGCCAGATTTTCCCTGCGTCACACGGCCCTTCTAGCACCGCCAGTGGGCGATGTGGATGGGGTGACACCTACCCGCTCAGACACCCCAAAAAAGCTAGAGCCACCACGTTTTGCCGAACACGGTCTGGCCGGAGGGGCACTTTGGCCGGTGGAGTCTTCTAACCTGGTCCGCGAACTCGCTGGGGCTGTGACAGCGGACGGCGGTAGCCTGAACCGTATCGCCCTGTCGCCAATGGGACTTAGTGCCGATCAGTCGGTAACCTTCCTCAATGGGCGGGTGAAGATCCTGTCTGAGACGCGCGAGGGCCGCCTTCACAAGCAACGCGTCGAGGTCTTAGGTCGCATTGGTGCGTTGTGGCACCGCGCCAAACATGTAGTGGTCTATGAACGGACCACCGCGCCGTCAGATCAGTTTTCCCCCGACAAGGCTGGAACGCGGTCGGCACGCGCCGTTCTCCGCAAGGCGCGTGAATTCGTGGAGGTCCTGGAGCCGATCCGCCGCTACCCCGACGTCGCGGGAGTTGCTCCCAACACGCGGGGGTTCGTTTCTTCGGTACGGTTTAACTCCAAGATTATCAACGTCAATAGTGCTTGGGGAGGAGATATTGGCACTACAGGATGGCAGGTTCCGCTTTGGAACCGCGGCGAATCAGAGGAGCGTCCGCAGGTCTACCCCCATCCGGACATCGCATTTGTCACCCGCTGCGAAGGACGTAACGAGATGACGGAGACTTCGCAGGAGTGCCGCGATCCGCATCTTCTGTATTTCTATACTGAGACCGGTGCGAACAGCTCAGCCAACAGCGATCTGTGGCCGTCGCGCGAAGAGATCGATTACTCGGTGATGGGCTTTTCCCAGATTCAATTTGAGGGTGAGGACAATTTTCGGGGTCAGGTCGACATCGCCGAGCATCCTCTTAAGCCCCTGGAGAAAACCCTTCGGGCGTACAAGAGGCGTGTTGCTTCGTCCCGCTTGCCCTTCGGCATGCGTCGCTTCACCTGGCGGTTGGCACCATCTCCCATCCGCACTCAGATCAACGCCGAACGGGGGGACAAACCGGTTTTTGCTGGTCTCGAAAGCGTTACGTTTATGCGCAGTTTCGATTTATCGCTGGAGGACGAGGAACTAAAGGAAATTAAAGAAACCTTGATCTCTGCATTGGAGTTGGGAGAGATAAAACTGCGCGAAGGGGTTACGTTGCCGAATCCGATCGGTTCGGATCTGCCGCAGGCCACGCCTAATTTGCAGGCGATCAAGGATGCTGTGGCGAAGATGGGAAAATACCCCACGGTCGTCAATGCCGACGACGTCATTGAAAAGATCTCGGCCTATAACGGCAAAGTTAACGTATCTATAATCGCTGAGCATGTACTGGGTGCTGACTACGAAGAACAGATAAATGACCTCGGCAAAGCACTCAGAGGTAACACGCTGGCCAAGAATCTGAACAAGCTTGATGGCAAAGACTGCGAGGAAATATCGGAGCGTGCGGCAAAGGCACTAAAACGTCGTAAGCTCTTGGTCTTGGAGACGATTCGCGACAGCGAGACAAGAGTTTTGGCTAAGATTAGAGACTCGCTCATCAAGGATAAGGCGGTAATCCAGCGACTGCTTAAAGAAGATATAACCGCAGAGATCTCTGCCGTCACAAGCGATCTCGGAGCGGCAATCGGCAGCGTGATGGACGGCTTGGCGATCGCACGGTCTACGGTCAATGATTGGCAAGCGGATTCGCTGGCCGCGCTGGCACGCGTTCAGGCACGTGTGGATGAGACTGCGAATGCGCTGGATCGATTGAAGCCCTGGTCAAGGAATCGCCTGAACCAAGCGCTGGCGCAGTTGGAGCAAGTTTATGACGGGGCGGAGCGCGAGGCGGAAGCTGCGCTGAATGAGGCGCGTCAGAGGTTGGCGACCGAGATCAATGGCGCCGCGCGCAGCGTTTCGGGCGTCATCGGAGCCTCTATCGCATCGGTTCTGGAAGCCAACAAGCAGAAAGCATTGTCGCTTGAAGGAATCGCCGGCCAAGTGGAGCGGCAAGCAGCGACAATCCTTGCGGCGTTTGACAAGATCCCGAATCAGCAGGACGCCCGCTTTGACAAGATCCGGGCCAAGGTGGTGGCGTCGAATAACACTACACTGAAAGATGCATTCGAGCTTACGAGGCAAGCTGTCGAAGGGCTTTCGGCGCTGAGATCACGGGTGGAGACCGCAGCCAAGTTCGCCACCGAGGGAGACGAGGACCTGAAAGCTGCGGCGGACGACGCCAGTAAGAAAGTCGTTGTTCAATTGAAGGACGTAGACGACATCGTAAGTAAACTGGAGACCTTTGCACAAACAGCCGCAGATGAAGGCTTTGAGAACATCAAAGACCTGACGGAGGGTGTCAAAGGCGCCATGTCAGAAGCGAATGCCGAGGTCCAGAATTTCGCTGTGGCGACCTTCGAGGTTTGGGCGGATTGGCTTGATGTGATCGATAGTGCCATCGACGGATATGCCGCGCGGATCGACACCGAAATTGCGCGGGTCGACACGGCAAGCCGTGCGGGCTTTGCTGCTGTCGAACAGTGGCTAAAGCGGTTTGAAAACACCATTAATGACGCTCAAGAGAAAGTTCCTACAGCCTTGCAAGAAGCCGTTGTTAGCCAAGTCGTGATACCGGCTTTGGATAAAGCGTTTGATAACGTGATTTGGCCGGATCCTGATGATGAAGACGCTTTGAAATCTGCCATCGAACGCGTGTTGCGTGGGGGTTCAGTTGAGGCCGAAGTACTTCTGGACAAGTTGAACCAACTTGCTGAAGGCGGGCTGGCTAAGGCCAAAGAAGCCTGTGCCGCGGTCATGGGTGCGAAGGAAAAGTTGTTTGAAGAAGCGACCAATGTCTTCGACGCTTATCGCGACCAACTTGAGGAGGAGGTGAAGCCTCAGATAGGAAAACTTAGGGTACTTAAAGATGAGTTGAAGGCTATCAAACAGAATGCGGAATACGTCGAGAACTACGCGAAAAAGCTTACCAGTGCTACGAAAGACATCGATGAGGCTGTAGAGGGCATAGGGACCGAGGTTGCGGCGGTGGGGGAGCACGCCCGTGCCTATTATACCGGCGGGCTCGAACGCGCTGGCGACCTCTTCGAGGGGAAATCCGGTGCCGTTCCAGGCAAGGCGCTGGAACTAATCAGCTTCCTGTCGCACAGTCCAGAGATTGCCAATATCAAAACGAATGCTGATCGCGTACGCATGTATGTCGACAAGACGAAAAAGGCGCTCAACACGCCGGAAATACATGCCACGTTGGATTACTTGGGCGATGCGCTGAAGGCCCTTGGGCTGGAGTTCGATTTCGAGGAGATCACCGATGCCTTCGAAATGAAGTTGCCAAACACCCTGAAGCTGTCGGATCTGATCCCGAGTTTCGGGGGAATTGACCTTCGCAACCTGTTGCCTTCCACGCTGGCCGGATCCGACGTTAAAAAATTCGTCAAGCTGACCCATGATCTCGATACAAAGGCTGGTCGAGCTTGGGTGCTGGCGGACGTGAATTTACCTTTGTCGGGGCGCGAGCCGTTGTTCACGAGTGGGCCCTTCACGCTCTATATCACAAAAAGCAATATGACGGCGTTCATGCGGGCAGAGGCAAGTAAGGACAGCTCGGATGTGACTGTGACGGAAAGGGCCATATTGAAAACGGATCTTGAGGCCGTCGTCAGTGGTCAGGTTTTGGTGACGCTTAAGGATGCACTGATCACCTATTCGCGCGAGTCCGATCTGGATTTCAAGATCGATCCACGCAAGATCCGCATCCATAAGGCGATGCAGTTCGTGCAGGATATGTTTGGATCCATCTTTGGAGATGAAGACAGCGGGCTGACGTTCCTACGAGATGGCGACAAGATTACAGGCGTGCAGCACAAGTTCTCTCTGCCACCTATGTCGCTGAATTTTGCTACGTCGGGTGTGTCGAATATCGCGATTTCAAACAGGTTCGCACTGCGGGCATACCCGGATTTCAAAATCGCGAATCAATTCAACCTGTCCCGGCGCGAGCTTCCGTTTGTATTCTCGATCTTCATCATTGGCGGCACCGGATATTTGCAGGTCGATACGGATTATCGTCCCACCGACGGTGCACTGACGGTCGCCGTTGAGGCTGGCTTGGGCGGATCGGCGGCATTTGCCTTCTCGCTCGGGCCTGTCTCGGGCGGGGTCTACATCACGCTCAGTGTGGTATTGCGTTATGTGAAGCGGATCGGCAGACCTTCGCAGTCGGATGATGGCTTGTCAGTTTCGCTCGTACTCGTGATAGCAGGGAATGTCTCGCTCTGGGGGATGGTGACGATCTATCTGGGGCTAATGCTTTCGATTAATTACCATGAAAGCGGCAGGATTGATGCTATGGGCTCGCTGTCGGTCGAAGTGCGCATCTCGCGTTGGTTCAAGTTGAAATATTCGACCAGTGTTACCTACAAGTTGCGAGATGGTAAATCCACCCAGACTCGTACCGAAGAACTTTCTACTTCTGGCAAAGCAAAAGAAGCCTTCAACAATCTGGACAAGCTCAACAAGGCACGGAAATCACTATGAACAAGATCATTCATTTGACCGCCGCCGCGGAGCCAGTGGCAATGCACTCCGAGGATATGACTGAAGCACGGGTCTTTGGCGTTCAGCTGGCGTTGGAAGTGGCAAACGCTCAGGAGGATCCGGCAGAGGCGGTCTTAGACACGTTCCTGAATATGCTTCCGGATGTCGAAATCATGCTGGCATCGTGGGACGGGACGGATCTGACCTGTCAGAAACTTAAACGCTCATTCAAGCCGGATGAGAAAGTCAGGCCCGACATTCTGAACTGGCTCAAGGTCAGCAAAAAACAATACTGCCGACTGGGCAAAAGAGAGGACTGCAAGCCCAGCGATCTAATCAGTTTCCCTTTCTTTTCCACCCCGGAGCGCAAAACTGCAGATATGCGCAACGCCCGTGCTATTGATCTTTTACGGTCGACATGGCGCTGGCCTGCGCCGGTTGCGCAGAATGCGGGACTAGTGTCGGCGGTCTACGCTCCGCTGGCTGCGGCGGATGGGCAAGAGTTCCTGATCATTGTACCGAAGGATACGCCCGCCGAGGATGTGACTGGTACAGCAGCGCTAATTAACGGGCAGCGCGATGATGAAAATATACTGTATAAGCTCGCACTGAAGATCGACGGTGCGGATTACGAATATGAGGTGCTGACCCAAAATCTGCTCCACGAAGAAATGGAGCTTAGCCTTCCTGATCATTTCGAGAAGACGGGCGTTTTCGCCGTCCCTGAGATGTCAGATGAGATGTATCGCCTGCTTAACAGGATTGAGCAGCGAGGGCCCTCGCTCTTGTGGGCGTCCACGGTGCTGGGCGAAAGAGCTCTTGAAGCGGAGGAGGGGACCGATCACCCGTTCATGAACGGAGACATCTACGTCGGCGCGCGATTTGACTGGCTGGTCCAAGCCTCGACTGTGTCGATGTTCGACATAGCACTTAGCGGGCTCCTGCTTCCGGTGTCTAATACCCTATGCAAGGTAGGTCGCCGTGGGGCTGTTCTAGAGAGGCTGACTCGAATCGTCGCTGCCGAATTTGAAGAGAAAGACTTCGACCTCGATGTCGATGAGTCGAAACTTTACTCCAACCTGCACAAAGCTTTGTGGGAATGGGTCAAGGAGCCAAAAAATATTCAACAGGTTTGGGATAGGATCAAGTCTGTCTTGCCGCAGAAGGATTTACTGTCGGTCATTGACGATGTGATGAGTGGGAAGCCGACAGATGATATTCGAGAGAAGGAAGAATGGGCTCATAATCTGACTCAACTTTCGCAGGAACTTGGCAAGCTAGCCATGCTCTTGGAAAGCGAAGAGGGGGGAGAGGCTTGGATCATAAAAGTCTTTGAAGAGGTGCTTAGTCCGAATAAGGATATTGAGGTTTACCAGCGAGGTAATATATTCGCCCAAAAAGATGTGCATCAGCGCATTAATAATGCATTCCAAGCTTTTCTCACTGATCTGCGGGGGGACTTCGATGCGCCTGCGGCCCTGCGTAGCGATTTTGGCGCTGAGCTCGTCCTATTAGTGACGAAGTCCTACGCAACGCTCGAAAACCCCAAGAAACCGAGCGAGGCTCTGATCAAGGCCATCAGGACTAGCAACCCCTTGGCCAAGCGCTTTGATGACAATGCCGATAAAGCATTTCTTGATGAACTGTGGTCATCGACTTTTATGTCGGGTGGGCTTGCTCCACCAGAAAACAATAAACTTCCCTTGTTCATTAAGAACGCCCTTATTAATAACCTTAAAATCCTGACTAAGAATCCGGATGCGCAAGGCAGTTTCCAGCCTGATGAAAAGCCGCAACCGCTGTGGTTGCCTATTGCGCGCAATCCAGACTTCTTTGCAGGTGAGGAAGCCACCGAGCATATGTCTGGCCTTGGCTTCCTCATAAGCCAAGGGGGTGTGCCGGTGCATCTGAATCTTATTGGGGTGAAAGAAAATCGTGATAAGCAACATGGTGAGCAAGACGGCGATATCGTTCTGTCAGGGGCCGACGCTGATCCAACCTGCGATCCATTTATTCCATTGCCTGCGCCGGGTTTGGCCGGACTGGCGATCGGCTACACAGGATCACCGCTCTCAAGCCCGAGTCTTGTTTCCCCCGGTGTCGGCGGACAGGGCGCATCTGACGCGGCTATGCAAGAAATGATTTCGCTGATGGCGCCGTTTCGCAAAGCCGAGGCGACGTACACCGATGGAGGTAATAGTTCAGTCGACATGCGTCTGCCAGACCTCGCTTACGGAAAAGCCTATGATCACTCTTGTTTCTGGATACCACCGTCCGGAGTCCTACCGCTTGATCTGCGCGGCAACGGGCCTTTTGATCCGACACCCCCTACGGAAAAAGATTCGCCATTTTTTCCCAAGGCCCCAGCTTGGATGTGTCAGCGCCGGGTGGCCATCGCGACGACCGGGGTTTCGGTCGATACTGGCACTGAGGATCGAGAAAATTTGCACCCGATCAGCCGCGACGACCCCCGTGTGGTTGTGGAAGGTGGTGGGCTGCGCCACCGCGATATCTTCCGTGGCGTGGGTGGTGTCGGCGTTTTGGGCAAAGATGATTGCACTATCATTCTGCGCGAAGTTACCTTGCCCGAAGGCTTCAACCTCGATGAATTGGAGATCGAAGCCCGCCTATCCACTGTAAAAGAGAAAGAGCAATCTTTTGGCTCGCCTACTGTGAAACGCGACGGACAGATGTTGACCATCACCACGGAGACAAAAGACTTAGGCGAAAAGACCTTCTGGCTACGTTTAAGATTGGCGGCGGATGTCACTACTGCGTTGAGCTTTGCCGACCCACAAAACGAAAAAGGGCAAAGCGATGCGGACCGCCAAAGCCATATCATCTTACTCGCACCCCAAGATCCCAAAGAACCCAAAGAGAAGTGGCTGATCGACAATAAGCGCTTGGTAACGCTTGATATGCCTCGAGTGTCCTTTGAGGTTCTCGAGCGTTGGGCGGCGAATCAGGCCCTATGGCAAGAGGCCTGTGGTGGGAACTTTGAGGTAGTTTTTGCGACCTTGCGTGAGGCTCGTGTGCTTTTTGAAACCATCGGCCACCCCTATGCAGAGCAATTAAAAGCATTGCCAGATCCCGCGGTCCGTGGGCTGTTGCTCGGGTTGTCCCATAGCGACCACACGACCGTCAAGCCTTATGACCACACGATGAACGCGCATACCCACGTCATGTTGGCACCATATCGAGGGCTGACGATTCCCGACGAGATCGAAATCCTGCGCGAGGTGCTCAGGGAGTCAGGAGATGAGGACGATAAGTCTAAGGAACTTAAGACGCTTGCTGGTCTCTATGTCAAGGTGATCAAGGAAATTCTCGAGGCGGCAAAGTGTCAGGTACAGCTAGCTGTAGGAGACTTGGACCTGCCAGAACCTGTTGAACGGCCCAAAGCAAGCATTCCGAAGGGCACTGCCGCGCATTTGCGCGTTTCTCCGATGGTAAAAGATGAACTCTTTGCGGAGGATGGTGCCTTCTACCACAGAATGACAGAGCTGTCGGTTGGGATACACCGCTTGGACGGCATCGAGTACCTGCTATTTGACGGACCACTTCTGGCCGTGGAAGCCATGATTGCTCCCGAAGACAACAAAACTGAGATCCTGCGAGATGTGTTGACCGTGCATGCGACGGGCCGAGCTAGGGGGTACCGTATCGAAGCGACGCCAAAAGCCGCTTTGCGCCAGTTTTCACAGTGCGAACTGATTACCCAGCGTTGGCGGTTTGAGGGGCGTCCGATCTATCAAAGTCTTAATCCAGGTGCAGGGGCACCAAATGGGCCCGTGGTAGCACTGGGGCCTACAAATGCTGCATATGGTGTGCCGGTGGCGTACGACGCCGAAGGTAATTATGAAGATGTCGTCGATTTTGAAAAGGACATTTTCTCGCAGCGTGATGACACTGATGGTGACTTTAAGCGTATCCGGTTGAGACCGGCGGTTGAAAAGACGGATTTGGGTCGTTTCGATTGGCCGGAGCGTTCGGCGACCTATTACCGCCATCGGATCGAACTGATCTCGCGCTACGCAGGCGCCATGCCGAGGGGTATGCGCGACAGGGACACTCCATGCAGCAAGGATCCATGGACTGCGCGGATCGCAATTCTTGCGGAGCCTGACGCAGCACCACTTGTCCGTCCGCAGTTCCGGACCTTTTTACCGTTGCAGCAGCGAATGCCAAATGCCAAAGGGCCCACGCCGATAGCCTGCGTCTTGTCAGAGCCGCCGTTCTCGCAACTGGGACTTGCCGACCGGATCGACGCCGAATTGGTGACCAAGAACCTCTTCGAGGTCAACGCTGGAACTAAAACGTTAAAGGTCCGTGACATTCGTAAAGAAATCAGCCCCGATCCGCTCTTATCCTATTTTCCTGTCGCTGACGCGCCCGCGCGCGCCGCCACGGTTATCGCAGAGGGGCCGGTGGGGCTCCATTTTGATCAAGAAGAGGCCCAGGATCCAGCATGGTCCAACAGTCAATACATGCTCCACATTGATTTCCCCCAAAAGTCCCATGAAGACACCACATTACTTTGGAACGAGATGGAAGAGAGCTTTCTTGGTATAAGCCTATCGCGGCGTGGCGACCCTGGCTGGTGTTGGTTTAATAGGAGTGTCGCAGATGTACATTCTGACATTCGCATCGAGTTGACAGGCGAAGAGTTTGATCTTGTCACCGGTAGCGGTGAAGACAGTGTAAAGCATGTCAGTATTATCCCAAGCACCGATGGTTACTGCATTTCGGTTCTGAAAGGCGCGATCTACAAAAATGGAGGCTTGGGCCTGAAGGATTTTGCCGACGTATGGGATGGCCCGGTGAACGAACTGCTGCTCAAATCTTTGGGCGACAATCGCTACCGGTTAAGTATCTTCCGCAAAAGTGATGCCGATGCTGGGAAGGGTCTAATTGGCGGGGCCCAACTGAATGGCTCGGTCGTCATTACGGCGCAAGCAACGGGCGGACTTAAAGTCGTCATCAACGGCATAGAGGATATGTCGACCGTAGTTCCAGCGTCTCAGTCAGAAGCGACCCTGATGGAATGGGCGCGCAGCACGCGCGACTTCGCCGTCTTGTCTAATTCGGGAGAGGCTATTTCTGTCAAAGATTTGTACCCAAGACTTCATTCTGACTCTGGCCGGATACATTTCCATTCAACTACGCCGATCGATACGCAGCGGGGCGACCATGTGCGAATCACCGCCCCCTTGACACAGCGGAAATACCCACTGCATGTGCATCGGCGCTTGGCCTTCATCGTGCACACACCTTCCGATCAAATCGGCCGAGAGGTCGGCCTCTATCACGACGCCCTTTTGGCCGATGATTGGGGCATGGCCTATATGGGTGGGAATAGAAACAACCGGCCGAATAGGCTTTCAATGAGTGTGGCAGAGGTGGAGTGTCGCGCCGAGATCCTGTTGATCAATGTGGAGAAACCCCCAACTGTGCCCGAAGCGTTGTTCTCCGGTAAGGCGGGGCTTGGTCCAAAGTACCTAACTGCTCACTTTGACATAAAGTCGACCCGACCGGTAGATGGACCTTCTATCAACAGTGTCAGGTTCCATATCCGCGCCGTGAATACGCCGCTGGATCTTAGCACGCTGTCGGTGAATGTAAGCCCCCAGTTGAACGATGAAAACAAGGTTGACCTTACCGGTGACAAGGCTGGGCAGTGCAAGGCTTTAGAGCTGGTTTTGTATCCCGACCCCGCCGCTGACGACAAGAAAACTATCGTCGCATGGCGTGCCCGCAACGAGAATGGTGTTTTGTTGACTGGTGAAGATGAAACTCCGTTCAAGTCAACCGCAATAGATATGTCGTTTAGTAGTCTCGTTCGAGAATCCGAAACACTTAATCTTAAGCTGTCCGACACTTCGACGTGTGAGCAGTGGGTCGATGTGTCAATGTTGCACAGCACCCGTACTTTTGATGCTGGAGATATGGACAGCTTCGACTTTGACTGGCTTTTTGGCGCAGAGGATCTGTCGACGCTTAAGCTGAAGACTGCGCTGGACATGGACAAGCTCAATGCCTTGCCCGAGGTTCAGGCCCGCCTGATAGGACTTACAGATTCAAGAGAAATTCTTTGATAAAGAACAGCCCGAGTTACCTTATCTAAAGGATAAGTCGTACTGCAATATTCACCGTTTAGCCAGAGAAACAATTGAGGTTTGGGCATCACTAATAGTGTTGAGCTGAAATCACGGCGTTCCGTTCATCAAATTGCCGATGGCACAATCCAAAGAACCACAGATTTCACTACATAAGGAGGACACCATGCCCACAACATCCGTACTGTCTCTAGGAACCCGCAAAGACGCAGGCTTTTGGTCAGATACAAGTGCAAACGCGTTAGGCTATACTGCCACCCACAAGATAACTAAACCTATCCCCAGCCTGCAAGAAATCAAGAATTTTTTTGGCGCTAGTGATGACTGGCTGTTTTTGGGCGGGCATTTTACCCATTCTAGCCATCTCTATAACGAAGAAAGCTCAGTCACGATCCGGTTCGAAACCGATAGGGTCAAAATTGACCATCCCGAAGGTAGCGGAATCACGCTTAAGAAAGGTGCAGGGTTTAATCAGCACAAAAAAGTCAAAGTATTATTTTGGGGCGGTTGTGACGTGCATTCGGATCCAAGTACTGTGAAAACCCTGCGCATGCTTTTTGACGCGCCTCTCATGGTGGGCTGGCACGGCACCACTGGCTGGGAGGTGTTGTATTCGGTTATGGGTGGTTTTGGTAACGCATCGCCACACAGCTCGAAAGATTTTTTTGACCGTGTCGCGGCTAATCCTTCTGATCCGAATTTCGTTCGAAAGGCGTGGCTTGACACAGCTTCCACAACAACATGGGGCACAGCGTCTCCGTCTTTTGAGTCACGCTTCAGCGTCATCATGCCTGACGGAACCGAACAACGGCTGCTCCAAAGTACATCAGCAACATCTTGACAAAGAACAAGTCGGATTGCGTTAGCCATCAAGTAGCTAAAAGAAAGAACAATTGCATCGCGCTTATCGATTTTAGCTCGGTCCCAGCTTCTTTATGAATGAGGGAGAGCACTACAATGTATCAGCAATGGCCAAGGAAAATAAGAAGTTGGTAAGTCCAATAAGCACAAAGGAGAGCCGTTTTGGGAGATTTAGGATATGCGATAGTTAGTGGTGTGGTCTCTGGCTTCGCTGGGGTGTTAGGTACTTATTCATTGATGAGTGTTAGGTACTTGAAGCGATATTCAAATCCAGAAAAAACTCGAATGGAGTCATTGAAAGGGGAGTGGAATGGTACGATCGAGCAGGTAGATAGTTCCGTCCTCCGTGATGTTACTATTCAGATTTCTAATGCCGGTAAAAAAATTAAAGCTAAAATTTATTATCAAACTGAGCGTGGAATGGTTTGCTTAAATACGGAAGGAGGTTTTCATTCTAATAGTCAAATTTACTTAGAATACAGAAATTCTGATGGTACTGTTATTCAGTATGGTTCAGTGATTTTGATTTTATCTGCGGTACCAAAAACGATGAGTGGAAAGTTTCTAGGTTTTGGACCAGTCAGAGGTGATGTGGTTTCAGGCAGTATTAACCTTATCAAAGGGTTGCCCTTACTTTAGAGTCTTAGATCAATATCGCCACTCAAGTTGCGCTAAGCCATTTTCCTTACAGTTGAACTAGTACATAAGCAAGCAAACATCATAGAGTGAAAATTGTTGTTGAAAATAAGGAGTCCAGATAAAAAACTATAGCTTCAAACTACTTTTTATTACCTGAAGGAAGTGCTTTAGTTCAAATACTCTAACTCTTTTTTGTTCGTGCGACCTAAAGTCGTATGAAGCACTGTTCTGTCATTACTCAGTGTGATCAATCGCAAGACAAATTGATTTGCGTAAGGTCAAAAGCTGTAAGTAACTTACTTTCAGGCTTATTCGAAGAAACTTGATGTAATCACA
>SWCB01015671.1_pt1 | contig 20954 bp, 18 predicted proteins | sample 4692901 | NCBI WGS metagenome assembly SWCB01 (sample SAMN10267276, study PRJNA491770) | bioreactor metagenome | isolation source: DHS bioreactor inoculated with subseafloor sediment | place: Japan: off Shimokita Peninsula | collected 2006-08 | reverse complement strand
GTGGACCAGATGCTGGTGACGCCGGCCCCGGGGGTGCCTCATCATGCTGCGGAAGCGGTGCGGATGCCTTGGCTCGAGCGCAAGCGGCTCGGTTGGTGGAAGGCGTTTTGGCGGACGGTGGGCTTGTCGCTGCTGAGCCCCTCTCAGGTCGTTGTCGATCTGCCGAAGGAAGAAGGCACAGGGACCGGGGCCGCGCTTGGATTCGCGATGAGCGCTGCCGCTTTCGTCGCGATTGTGGGCCTGGCGTTCGCAGTTGTCTTCTGGACGATCATTCTTGGGATCAGTGGTGGCTTGTCCGGAGCGGGCGTCGGCTCCGGAATGATCCTTTGGCCGATGTTGACGGGGTTCGGCTGCATAGGACTGGGCGTGATCCTCTGGCCTCTGATCGGCGTCGGGCTGTGGTCACTCGTGACGCACCTCCTGCTGCGCATGACCGGTAAGAGGGCGGGCGGCCTCAGTCTCACCTACCGCGCCATGCTCTATGGGCAGGGCCCACTGGTCATTCAGGCGGTCCCGATGTGCGGCTCGTATGTCGCCGGCGTCTGGATGGCGGTCAGCAGCACGATCATGGTGAAGCAGAGCCAGGAAGTGCGCGGTCTTCGTGCCGCCTTTGCGGTGCTGGCGCCACCGCTTTCGCTCTTGGGGCTGTACATCGGCTCCGTCCTCTTCTTCATCTTCGGCGTGGTGGGCGCCGGCTCCGGAGGTTGGATGGGCGGCTACACCACCACCGGCGTTTCCCCGATCGGCGTCGTCATGGTCAGCAGCGCCTCGCCAGAGACTGGGGCCGGCCCGCGTCACATCCTGGAACTTGTCGCGGATGAACAACTTCTCATGCAGGAGCTGGTCGATCCGCTGGGAGGCAACCCCGACTGGGGCGACATCGCGGTCGGCGACTGGACGGCGGGCGAGCTGCAAGACATGCCCCGCGAGGAGCTTCTCGAAGTCGCTGTCTACCTTGCCGGCCAGCGGGATCCCGCCAGCACCTGGTATCGCTTCGGCGACCTCGTCTTCTGCTACGACGGCTTGGATTTTCGGCCGCAGGCGATCGCCGGTGAGCGCTGGGTGGTTGCCTACCAATACGACGTCTGGGGCGAATACGGCGCCGTCTTCTACACGGACGGCGACGTGGAGTACTTCGACTGGGACATGGACTGGACCGTCGACACCGAGAACACCCGCCGCACCACCGCCGGCCTGCCGCTCATCCCGACTCTCGAAGAGGCGTTTCCCGAGGCGCCCTGAGGGGCGGGGCTTGCGCGGGGGTGCGTCGAGGCGCGACGAGAGATCGCAGCACACCGGGATCAGCCGCAGGCAATGATGTGCTCACTCGGCGCCAGCGTCTCCTCCACCTGCTGCTGGAACTCCTCAAATCCCGGGCGGCCCATCAAGCCGAACGTCGCCTTCTTGCCCAGCTCGACGGCGGGTTGGTCGTAGGCGTTGATGTTGAGCATCAATCCCGCGTAACTCGTGGTGACTTCCCAGAGATAGATGAACTGGCCCACGTGGTAGGCGTCGAGCCTGGGGAACTTGATCGTGTAGTTCGGCCGATCGCTGGCGACGAGGGCGTACTCCGTGGCCCGCTTCTCGGCGGCGAGCAGCGTGGCGAAGGTCGAGCCTTGCAGGTACTTGAGGTTCTCGACCTCGAGGCCGGTCGGGATCTCGATGTCGCGCGGGAACTCTTCGACCTCCATGAAGCCGATCACCTTGTCGTTGGGCCCCTCGCGGTAAAGCTGCACCTGCGAGTGCTGATCCGTGGTGCCCAGGGCCTTGATCGGCGTCGCCCCGGCGAAGACTTCCTTGCCGTCCAGGTCCGTCTGCTTGCCCAGCGACTCCGCCCAGATCTGGCGATACCAGTCGGCGAGGCTGTAGAGGCAGTTGGCGTAGGGCATGAGCACGTGATTCGGCTTGCCCCGCCTGGTCAGCTCGATCAGCAGCAGCGCCAGCATCGCCGCGGGATTCTCCTCGACCTCGGGTCGGCTGCAGGGGCCGTCCATGGAAGCAGCGCCGTCGAGCAGAGCGTCGATGTCGATGCCGCACATCGAGGCGCTGAAGAGGCCCACCGGCGAGAGCACGCTGAAGCGCCCGCCCACGCCATCCGGCACCGGCAGGCTGGCGTAGCCCTCGGCGTCGACGATGCCCCGCATCGTTCCCTGGGCGGTGTCGGTGATGGCGATGATGTGCTTGGCGTAGTTGTCGCCCAGGCGGTTCTTGAGCAGATCGCGGAGGGTGAGGAACTGGGCCGCCGTCTCCGCCGTCTCGCCGGACTTGCTGATGACGTTGACGGTGGTGCGGCGCAGGCCCGGGTCGTTCGCCTCCAGGGCGTCGAGGACATCGCCCAGCAGCAGGGGGTCCACGTTGTCGAGCACAAAGAGCCGCGGCCCCCCGCGCTTTTCGCGCGGCAGCAGGTTGTAGGTCGCGGGCCTCAGGGCCGCCTGCAGGGCGATGTTGCCCAGCGCCGAGCCACCGATTCCCAGGACGACGAGGTTCTCGGTGTGATCGCGATGGGCGCGGGAGATCTCCTTCACCGCCGAGATGTAGTCGCTGCGGGCCGGGTCGCGGGGCAGATCGCGGTAGGCCGTCTCCCCTGCCTGCCGCATCGCTGCCAGCCGCGCCGTCAGCGCTGCCACCTCGTCCCGCCGTCCGGCGATCTCCTGCGGGGAGAGTCCGTGCGAGCCGACACGATCCGATAAGCAGTTGGCGTAATCCAGGCGAAGGCCGGTCATGGCGTCATCCTTGCATCTGAAGAGAGGGGTGCGGTCAAGGGCGGCAGTGTAGATGCTGGCTGCCCCGCGCGCCGAACCTGGCCTCACCCGGGGTGGAAATCCAGCGGTCAACTTCGCAGAATGAAACCGGTGGATCCCCTCCCCTGAGTTAGGATGTGACCATGACGACTTCTATTGGGCTGCAAGACGACATCAAGTCCATTCTCATCGACCGCGATCGCATCGCCACCCGTGTTCGTGAACTCGGCCGGGAGATCGCCACCGACTTGGAAGCGGACGCCCAGCGGCCGCCCGGGGACGAGCACGCCGGGGAGATCATCCTGGTCCCGATCCTGACCGGCTCGATCATCTTCGTTGCTGACCTCATTCGGGGCATGCCGCTGAAGATGCGGATCCGGGTGCTGTCGGTGACCAGCTACGCCGGCGCCACGACCCAGAGCAAGGAGGCGACGCTGGCCAGCGAGATCCCGCCCGATCTGGCGGGGAAGCACGTGCTCATCGTCGATGACATCCTCGACTCCGGCAAGACGATCCGCCTGGTGCGGGAGCTGATCACGGCCCAGCAGCCGGCGAGCGTCAGGGCCTGCGTGCTCTTGCGGAAGACGATTCCCGAAGCCTTGGCCACGCCCTGCGACTACATCGGCTTTGACATCCCCGACGAGTTCGTCGTTGGGGCCGGTCTCGACTACGACGGCTACTACCGCAACTTGCCGGATCTCTGCACGCTCCGGCCCGAGGTTCTATGAAGTTGGTTCCTCCCATGCTGAAGCTGGTCTCGCGCTTGCGACGGCCCGCCCGGGCCAAGCCCGCCTGGGTGCCGCGCCTCGTCGGTGCGGTGGCCTGCCCGGAGGAGGACGCCGCGAGCCTTTCCGGCGATGCCGCCCCGGCCGCGGAGGAGATCGCCGCTTCCTCGCTGCCCCTGCGCGTGCTCGACGAGGGCGAAGTGGTCATCCTGAATCTTCGGCCTCATCCGCTCTACATTCTGCTCCAGCCGCTGGGCACGCTGGCGGCCCTGGTTGTCCTCACCGCCGTCGCCTACTGGATCATCAGCCTCAGCCCCTCTTCAGTCGGCGGCATGCCCGTCTTGGCCCTGGGCGGACTGCTCATTCTCAGCCGGCTGGGGTGGTCCTACCTGGAGTGGTTCAACCGGATCTACGTGCTGACCGATCGCCGCGTCATTCGCCGCAAGGGCGTCCTGCGCGTCAGCGTCTTCCAGGCCCCGCTGCGCCGCATCCAACACCTGACGCTGTACCTCTCTATTCGAGAACGCGCCTTCCAATTAGGGACGATCGGTTTCAGCACGGCCGGGACCGGCATCCCCGAGGCCTACTGGATCATGGTCGCCAAGCCGGTCGAGGTGCATCGCACGGTGCAGGAGACGATCGACAAGTACAGCGGCTCCTCACGCAACCACGAGGACGCCAAGGTCGGTTAGACGAGCTTCGCCGTCGCCCGGCTCGCCGCCTCGCTCAACCACCGCCAGTGTGATCCTCTCGGATCAGGGCAGGAGCCTCGCCGCCACGGCATCGCGGCTCGTGGAATACGCTATATGATGGATGGTGGCCGGCTGTGAGAGAGCGTCCAGTGAGCCGTGCCTCCCGTGCCCAGAGATCGCCGCCGGAATCTCAGCGTCGGCCTCAGGTCGGATCAATATGTGACCGAATCGACCAACCCGGCCTGTCGCCGGACGCCTGTCTTCAGCATCGCCGGAGTGACCATGGCGAGCGCAACTCGGAATAGCTCACGGCTCATGCAGGCGCTGCAAGGCGGCGTTCCCTGTGTGCGCTGTAGCTACTCGCTGCGTGGGCTCTCCATCACCGGCAACTGTCCGGAGTGCGGCACGCCGATTCGCACGACGCTCCTCTTCACGATCGATCCGCACGCGCCGCAGCTTCGTCCGCTGCCCTATCCACGTTTCGTGGGCAATGCCTTGTTCCTCGGCACCGTTAGCGGATTGGTGGGCGCGATTCTGCTGATTGCGCCCTGGGCCATGGACGGTCTGTACGCCCTCCTGGACGCCTTCAACGGCACCAGCCACGGTCCCTGGATTCACTCGAGTCGCGCCTGGTTGCCGGCCGCGGCCGTTCTGTCGTTGCTGGTGACCATGCTCTCCTGCCTGGCCCTCTACAGCCCGGTGTTGCCGACGCCGCTCGCGTGTCGGGTGTGCATCCTGTCGTCGGTGTTGGGCTTCCTCTTGCTCTTTTATTCGCTGTTTCGCATTCAGGTGATTGACATCGACCTGGGGCTGCGCCTGCCCTTCCCGCCGACCACCGCCAGCGTGAGCAACGCGGAGTCGGCCCGGGCTCTGTACCGCCTGCTCTTCGACGCCAGTCTGGCCACGATCTTCCTGCTCATTCGGCCGACGGCCCGGCTGCTGGTCTTCCGCTCCCTGGCCCTGCGAACCGGCCGGGTGGCCCGGCAGACGATCTATCCCATGGCGGTGGCGGCGGGGGTGGCGATGGTCGGCGACCTGCTGCGCTACCTGGCCATCGTTGGCGCATCACCGCTCGACATCAGCCTCTCGATCCCCTACCTCATTGGCGAGATGACCGTCTGGGTCGCCACCGGCTTCATTCTGCTGGGGCTGCTTCGGTCGGTCATCGACACCTACCGGATCCGAGCCTCCCTATGCACGCCCAGCCCCTCCCTGCACGATCTCTTGGCGGCCCCGAGCAAGCTCTGACTGCCAGCATGGCAGGCGACGGATCGGCCATGGCCGCTCCTGTCAGCGGTGCGCCGGGCCCGGGGCGGCTGAATTAGCCATTGGGCGGTTCCGCGGCCGGGTGGGGTCCGGGGCGGCGACTGGCACGGTCCTTGCCTTCTTCATAGCAAGGCCGTCCCTGCGTCGATGCCGGGCGGTTCCCTTTGACCCACCACGATCGCTTGCCAACGGAGACACGATCCATGGCCGTAAAAGAACTGGCCTTTGACACCGAGGCCCGCAAGGCCTTGCTCGCTGGGGCGGAGAAGCTCGCCAATGCCGTCAAGGCGACGTTGGGCCCCAAGGGCCGCAACGCCGTCCTCGACAAGTCCTGGGGCGGGCCCACCGTCACCAAGGACGGCGTGACCGTCGCCGAGGAGATCGAGCTCCGCGACAAGACGGAGAACATGGGCGCCAAGCTCATCCGGGAAGCCTCCTCCAAGACCTCGGATGACGCCGGCGACGGCACGACCACCGCCGTCGTGCTCGCCGAGGCGATCTTCCGCGAGGGGCTGCGTCACATCGCCGCCGGCGCTGACGCCAATGCCCTGGTCCGCGGCATCCGCAAGGCCGTCACCAGCGTTGCCGACCAGATCGAAGGCCTGAGCAAACCGATCAAGGGCAAGGCCGACATCCAGAGCGTCGCCACCATCTCCGCCAACAACGACCCCGCCGTTGGCAAGATCATGGCCGACGCCTTCGAGAAGGTCGGCAAGGATGGCGTCATCACCATCGAGGAAGGCAAGTCCATCGAGACGATCGTCGACGTCGTCGAGGGCATGCAATTCGACCGCGGCTACCTCTCCCCCAACTTCGTCACCAACGTCGACGACATGAAGGTGGAGCTGGAGAAGGCGCTCGTCCTCGTCTACGAAGACAAGATTGACTCCATCACCAAGTTCGTGCCCTTCCTCGAGAAGGTCATGGCAGCGAAGAAGCCGCTGCTCATCATCGCTGAGGACGTCACCGGCGAGGCCCTGAGCACGCTGGTCATCAACAAGCTCCGCGGTGTGCTCAACGTCGTCGCCGTCAAGGCCCCGGGCTACGGCGACCGTCGCAAGGCCATGCTGCAGGACATCGCCGTCCTGACCGGTGGCGAAGCCATCATGAAGGACCTTGGTGTGGAGTTGGATCAGATCCAGCTCAGCCAACTCGGCATGACCAAGCACCTCGAGATCGATAGCGACAACACCACGATCATCGAGGGTGCCGGCAAGACCCGTGACATCCAGGCCCGCATCGAGCAGATCCGCCGCGAGATCGAAACCACCAGCAGTGACTATGACCGCGAGAAGCTGCAGGAGCGCCTGGCCAAGCTGTCCGGCGGCGTGGCCCAGATCAAGGTCGGAGCCGCCAGCGAGGCCGAGCTCAAGGAAAAGAAGGCCCGCGTTGAGGACGCCCTGCACGCCACCCGCGCTGCCATCGAAGAGGGCATCGTCCCCGGCGGCGGCGTCAGCTTCCTCCGCGCCATCCCCGCCCTCGACAAGGTTCGCCAGAACGTCCGCGGCGATGAGAAGTACGGCGTCGATATCGTCGCCGCCTCCCTCAAGCTGCCGCTCTTCTCCATTGCCACCAACGCCGGCGAAAAGGGCAGCGTCATCGTCGCCAAGGTCATGGAAGGCACGGGCAGCTTCGGCTACGACGCCCTGGCGCTGGAGTACGGCGATCTCCTGGAGAAGGGCATCATCACGCCCGCCAAGGTGGATCGCTCGGCCCTGCACAACGCCGCCAGCGTCGCCTGCCTGCTCCTCACCACCGACTGCATCATCACCGAGATGCCGCAGGACGACGCCGCCGGTCCCGGCGGCGGGCCGGGTATGGACCCGATGGGCGGCATGGGTGGCATGGGCGGCATGCCGGGTATGGGCGGCATGGGTGGCATGCCGGGCATGGGCGGCATGGGCTTCTAAGCCGCACGCGACGCCTCGAATCGAACCACCACACCAGAATCACTCGCGGCCCGACAGAGGCCGCTCGACAGACATTCGGAGACAGCAATCATGGCAGTCAAGCCCCTCGAAGATCGCATCGTCGTCAAGCCCGAAGAGGCTGAATCAAAGACCGAGTCGGGGATCTACCTCCCCGAGTCCGCCAAGGAAAAACCCCTGCGCGGCAAAGTCGTCGCCGTCGGCCCCGGCCGCACCCTCGACAACGGCAAGCTCGCCGCCATGAGCGTCAAGAAGAACGACCTCGTTGTCTACGGCCGCTACGCCGGCACGGAAATCGAGATCAAGGGCGCCACGCACATCATCGTGCGCGAGTCCGAGTTGCTCGGCGTGATTGAGGGCTGAACCGCGATCTCGCCAGCGAGCGAGAGACGCGGCAGCGAACCCATTGAACCGCGACGCCGAGGCAGGCAGAACGCAGCCGCCCCCGGCTTCAAATCAGGAAGGTCACTAGAACGATGACTACCAAACAGCAGATGCTCGGCGACACCGCCCTTCGCCACATGAAGGAAGGTGTGGAGCGCCTGGCCAAGGCGGTCAAGATCACCATGGGCCCCGTCGGCCGAAACGTGGTCATGCAAAAGTCCTTCGGCGGACCCGCCGTCACCAAGGACGGCGTCAGTGTCGCCAAGGAAATCTCGCTTCCCGAGAAATTCGAGAACATGGGCGTCAAGATGGTCGTCGAGGTCGCCAAGAAGGTCTCCGACAAGGCCGGCGACGGCACCACCTGCGCCACCGTCTTCACCGAGGCCATCTTCCTCAACGGCTTGCGGCACCTCACCGCCGGGGCCAACCCCATGGCCCTGCAGCGCGGCGTCAACAACGCCGCCGACGTCGCCCGCAAGGCGATCGATGACCTCGCCGTCAAGTGCAAGGGCAAGGACGACTACCGCAAGGTCGCCACCGTCTCCGCCAACCACGACACCGAGATCGGCGAGATCATCGCCGAAGCCATCAACAAGGTTGGCGCCGAAGGCGTCGTCGAGGTCGAGGAAGGCAAGACCGCCGAGACCACGCTCGACTACGTCGAGGGCATGCAGTTCGACAAGGGCTACCTCAGCCCCTACTTCATGACCGATCCCGCCAGCGGCGAGTGCGTCCTCGAGGATGCCGTCATCCTGCTGCATGAGAAGAAGATCTCCAACCTCGCCGACTTCCTGCCCCTGCTCAACAAGATCGTCGGCTCCGGGCAGCAACTGCTCATCATCGCCGAGGATGTCGAAAGCGAAGCCCTGGCGGCCTTGGTCGTCAATCGCCTCCGCGGCGTGCTCAAGGTCTGCGCCGTCAAGGCCCCGGGCTTCGGCGATCGCCGCAAGGCCATGATGCAGGATCTCGCCGTCCTCACCGGCGGCACCTTCTTCAGCGAAGACCTTGGCCGCAGCCTGGAGAGCATCGAGCTCGCCGAGTTGGGCAAGGCCAAGAAGCTGGTCATCGACAAGGACAACACCACGATCATCAGCGGTGCCGGCAAGAAGAAGGACATCGCCTCCCGCGCCGCCCAGATCCAGGGTCAGTTCGAGAAGTCGACCAGCGACTACGACCGCGAAAAGCTCCAAGAGCGCCTGGCGAAGCTGACCGGCGGCGTGGCCATCATCAACGTTGGCGCTGCCACCGAGACCGCCATGAAGGAGCGCAAGGATCGCGTCGACGACGCCCTGCATGCCACGCGCGCCGCCGCCAAGGAAGGCTATGTGCCCGGCGGTGGAGTGGCCTTCCTGCGCGTGCTCGATGCGGTCAAGGCCGGGCGCAGCAAGGCCCGCGGCGACGAGAAGTTCGGCTTCGACATCATCGCCCAGACCCTGGAAGCGCCCGCCAAGCAGATCGCCGAGAACGCCGGCGTCGACGGCGACCTCGTCGTCGAGAAGATCAAGGAAGGCAAGGGCGGCTTCGGCTACAACGCCTCCACCGGCGAGTACACCGACCTCGTCAAGGCCGGCATCATCGACCCGGCCCTTGTCGCCAAGCAGGCGCTCTTGAACGCCGCCTCCGTGGCCGGCATCATGCTGACGACCAGCGTCCTGGTGACGGACCTGAGTGACGACGAGGAACCGGTGACGGCCTCCGTGGTCTGACCCTCACCTCGCTCTTCGCTATGGAACCCCCGGTGAGGGCGCGAGACCACTCGTGCCCTCACCTTCGTCTTGAGCCCCTCCCCTTCGGGAGCCCCGCATGCCGACGACGCGCGATCGAGACTTCTACGAAGTATTAGGCCTGGAGAAGAGCGCCAGCGCCGAGGACATCAAGCGCGCCTATCGCCGCCTGGCAATGAAGTTCCACCCGGATCGCAACCCGGACAACGCCGAGGCTGAGGCCAAGTTCAAGGAAGCGGCCGCCGCCTACGAAGTGCTCTCCGACCCGCAGAAGAAGCAGGTCTACGACCAATACGGCCACCAGGGACTGCGCGGCACCCCGGGGCACGACTTCTCCTCCATGAACGTCGACGACATCTTCTCGATGTTCAACGACATCTTCGGCGGCCGGGGCGGCCGAGGCGGTGGGGGCGGGCGCGGCAGACAGCGCGTCGCCCGGGGCTACGACCTCGAAACCCATGTCGAAATCACCTTGCAGGATGTTCTGGACGGCGTCGAACGCGAGGTTGACTTCGATCGGCTTGACGTCTGCGAGACCTGCACCGGCACCGGCGCCAAGCCGGGCACCACGCCTGATCGCTGCGAGACCTGCGGCGGCGCCGGACAGGTGACCCAGGTCGGGCTGGGGGGCATGTTTCGCATGCAAACGACCTGCCCCAACTGCCGCGGCAAAGGCTCGGTCGTCCGCGAACGCTGCACCGACTGTCGCGGTCGGGGTCGAACACCCCGGCATCGCAGCCTGTCGGTCAAGATCCCCCCGGGCATTCGCGAAGGTCAGGTGGTGCGAGTGCCGGGCGAAGGCGAACCGCCGCCACCGGAACTCTCCCCAGCCGGTGAGGGCGTACGCGGCGATCTGCATGTGGTCATCCGCGTCGAAGAACACGATCTCTTCGAGCGCGATCCCAACAACCCGGACCACCTCGTCTTGGTGATGCCCGTCAGCATCAGCCAGGCAGCGCTCGGGGCCGATGTCGAAATTCCGCTGCTTGATGGATCGACGGAACTCACCATTCCTCGAGGCACGCAGCACGGACGTTTGCTTCGCGTCACAGGCGAGGGGCTTCCCGATTTACGCAGTGGCGCTCGCGGTGACTTGATCGTCGTCGTCAAGATCGAGATCCCCACCAAGCTCACCGACAGGCAGGAAGAGCTGCTCCGCGAGTACGCCGAAACCGAAGACAGCAGCGTCCTGCCCGAGCGACATGGTTTCCTCAAGAAGCTCAAGGACCTGATCGGCGGCTAAGGCCGCGGACCCGGTCGTTGCCTGCGACCGCCGGATGGATCTGTGAGGTCAGATATGAAGAAGAGAGCTCAGAAAGAACCCGATCTCGACCCACGCGAGGATGACAATCTCGCGGAGGAACTTGAGCCGCAGGACGAACAGGAATACGACCCTGTCGAGCACCTGGCCCAGTTGGAGCAGGAACGCGATGAGGCGCTGGCGAAGTACCGCCGGGCGTTGGCCGACTTCCAGAACTTCCAAAGGCGGGCTCAGCAGAACGAACAACAGGCGCGCGAGCAAGGAATCGCCGGCGTCGTGCAGAGCCTGCTGCCCGCGCTCGATCACTTCCAGCTTGCTCTGGACCAGGATCTCTCGCAGACGACCGTCGAGCAATTCGCACAGGGCATGGGCATCGTTCGCGATGAACTGGGCAAGGCCCTGCGCCTGCACAATCTGAGCCAGCTCGAGGTCGAGATCGGCGATCTCTTCGATCCGACGCTGCACGAGGCCGTGGCCCACGTGCCCGGCGAAGGCATCGAACCCGGCCACATCTCCAACATCACCCAGCTCGGCTACAAGCTGGGCGAGCGGGTGCTGCGGGCCACCAAGGTGACCGTGGCCCCCGGGACCGCAGACGAGGACGATCAGGATGAGCCTGACATCGTCAGCGAGGATCAGGACTGACAGGCAGGCAAGGAGTGAGGTCATGCCCACGTATGAGTACCAATGCGACGCCTGCGAGCATCGCTTTGACGAGTTCCAGTCGATGACCGCCAAGCCCTTGCGCCTCTGCCCGGAGTGCGGCGAGCGAAAGCTGCGTCGCCTCATCGGGGCCGGGGCCGGCCTCATCTTCAAAGGCAGCGGTTTCTACGAGACCGACTACCGCTCCGACAAGTACAAGAAGGCCGCCGCCGCCGACAAGCCCAGCAGCACGAACGGCACGTCGGAGAAGGCAGACGGCAAGAAGAAGACCGAGACGAAGTCAGAGACGAAGTCGGAAAAGAAGCAGTCCGCCAGCAAATGAGGCACCCCATTTAGCGGCGTGGGCTTGCCCCGCGCTTGGCCTCGCGTCTATCTCAAGGGGGGCCTCTCTTCGCCGATCGCGAGGTCCGGGCGCAACTCACCATGACACACGAGATGAGACTGTCTTAATCCACCGGCCCGGTGCGAATGAGCAGCGCCACGCGCAGCAGCTCCGCGATGCTCCACGCCTGGGCCACGCAGCCTTGCGGCCGGCGCGCCGGCTCGCCCGTCTCCGAGGGTGCGGGGTCGCCGTCGTAGACTTCCGCGATCTGCCCCAGGCATTGTGAATCCAGTTCGCCGAGCAGTGGGGCGATGAGTTCGCCGGCCCGCTCCCGCGCCTGCTTGGAGAACCCTTCGCAGCGCAGAAGCGCCTCGATGAACGGCCCGATCAGCCAGGGCCAGACCGTGCCCTGGTGGTAGGCGGCGTCGCGGGCGAACATGTCACCCTCAAAGTGCGCCTTGTAGGCCGGATCGCCGGGGCTGAGCGTACGCATGCCCGCCGGCGTGTAGAGGTGTTCTTCGCAGACATCGACGACCGCGCGCTGCTGGGCGATGCGCAGCGGCGAGTTGGAGAGGCTCACCGCGAAGAGCTGGTTCGGCCGAATCTCCGCCACCGCCCGCCAGCCCTCGCCCTCGCGCACCAGGCAGTCATAAAGACAACCCTGGTCTTCGTTCCAGAAAGACTTGCGGAAGGAGGCGGCGACCTCTTCCTCCAAGGCGGCCAGCTGCTGAGCGCGTTCCGGATCGCGATCCTTCAGGATCGTGGCCAGCGACGCCAGGGCATGGTGCCACAGGGCGTTGATCTCCACCGCCTTGCCGTGCCGGGGGGTGAAGACGACACCGTCCCGCTTGGCGTCCATCCAGGTGAGTTGCGTGTCGGCGTTGCCGGCGAAGATGAGCTTGTCCTGCCCATCCATGCCGATGTCGAAGTCGGTGCCGTCGCGGTAATGCTCGACGATCTGCAGGCAGGCCGGCAAAGCGTGTTCCGCGAAGCCGTCCCAGTCGTTCGTCTGGTGCAGGTAGAGAGCCGCGGCGTGGATGTACCAGAGGCTGGCGTCGACGGTGTTGTAGTGCGGCTCGCCGCCGTAGTCGTCGAAACGGTTGGGCACCAGACCCCGTCGCACGTGCTTGCCGTAGGTGTTGAGCGTTTGCAGCGCTTCCCGCTGTCGGCCGGTGGCTTGCAGCAAGCCCGGCAGGCAGATCATGGTGTCGCGGCCCCAATCCGAGAACCAGGGATACCCCGCCAGAACGGAGGTCGAAGGCTCGCCCTGCACGTTGCGCAGCACGATGAAGTCGTCCGTCGCCTCCGCGACCTGCAAGACCGTCTGGTCGTGGATGCCTTGCTTCTCGATGTGCGTGCGGATGTGCCCCAGGTGCCCGGCCCGACGCTTCTGCGAGGCCTCGACATCACGCAGCAGGTCCGAACCCGTGCCCACGTCGAGGCGCAGTTCGCCCGAGTCGCCCGGCTCGTAGAGAAGATCGAAGTAGCCGGGCGTGAAGAGGTTCTCTTCGTCCTCCAGCCCGCGGTCTGTCTCGCGGTCGTAACGGAAGTTGTGCCACCAGTCACGCTGCGAGGTGAAGCGGCCTTGCTTCGTCATCAGGACGGCGTTGCACTCCTTCGTCGCCACCTGCACGAAGTCCTTGCCGCTCGTCACCTGGAAGTGATCCGCGGGAACCCAGTTCAGTAGGTTGTGGAAGTCACGCAGACTCATCAGCGGATGCACCCGCAAGCGGACCGCGTGCTTCGCCGAGTCGATGCGGTAGCGGATCGCGATCTCGTCGCGATCGTCGAAGAGATAGACCTCGCGGCTCAAACGAACCTCGCCGATCTGGTAGTGCCAGCGCACGGCGAGATCCTTCTCGAACCGCTTGAGATGGTCCAGACCCCGCGGGTGGATGGCGCCGTCGGCGAACTTGTGATTGCTGATCTCGACGGTCTGCTCCTGCCGGCCGCCCGGGTCGATGGTGACGGCTTCGACCAGGCCGTTGAGCAGCATGACCCGCTGCACCGGCGGCAGCAGCGAGGCGATGAGCAGGCCGTGGTAGCGGCGGGCGTTCAGGCCCAGGGCGGTTCCCATGGCGAAGGCGCCGCGGCCGTTGGTCAGCAGCCACTCCGTCTCGCTGAATCTCCGCGCATCGCCGTCGTAGGAGAGCCGGTAGGTGCGAGTGGTTCGTTCCGCTGCCATTGTCGCGTTCATGTGCCACCCCGATCGGCGTGAAGCCAGGAACAGACGGCCTATCGAACTGGCCGAGATCGTCTTGGATCTTATCGGGGAAACGGTGGGGTGGGGTAGAGCAGAAGGCCCCCGAAGCACACAACAAAGGCGTCTTCGCCGAAGGCGAGGACGCCCGATTCAGTCTGCGAACTGCCTTGACTGGGTTACCAGTGCCGCGGGCGCTTCCGCCGATGCCCGCCGGCGTACCCCTTGTCCATCTCGTTGCCGATCATGTAGCCGGTGACCCCGCCCACGAACATGCCCCGCTCGCCATCCACCGCTCCGCCGAGGGCTGCCCCGGCGAGGGCCCCGGTTTGGGCGTGGTTGGCGCAGCCGGTGAGGCCGCCCGCCGCCACGAGGCCGGCCGCTACCAGCGCCATTCGCCGATTCACGTTCTGATTCACTCGCTTGCTCATGACCGACCTCCTTTCGTGGGCGTTCCTGTCGGATCATCGCAAGAGACCCCGCCGGTCCGGCGCCATTCCACCGTTCGGGGCTCGACACCGCGGCGGCCAGGGCTAACATTCCCCAACCGTGCCGGTTCCATGCTGTCGAGCCGCACCGACGCCCTCCTTGGGCACGCCACACGCATCGAGGAAGATCCATGCGCATCGCACTCACCGGCGCCTCCGGTTTCATCGGCTCCTGCATCGCCCGCCATCTCGCCCAGGGCGGCCACCAGGTCACCGCCCTCGTCCGCGCCTCCTCCCGGCGTGACCACATCACGCCCCACGTCGATCGCTTTGTCGTCGGCGGCCAGGACGAGGTCGCGGTCTGGCCCGATCTGCTCGACGAGACCGACTGCGTGATTCACAACAGCGTCGACTGGCAACCCCTGCGCCACGACGCCGACTTCGCCGGTCACCTCCAGGCCAACCTCGTTGGCTCGCTGCAACTACTCGAGGCCGCCCGCGACCGCCAGTTCATCTTCATCAGCACCATCGCCGTGCACCACGATATGCGCCCCCGCTGGCGAGGCCGCGTCGACGAAGACCATCCGCTACGGCCCGGTTCCTGGTACGGAGCCTACAAGGCCGCCGTCGAAGCCCACCTTTGGGCGGCCCATTATTCGAGGCAGCAGCAGGTCTGCTCGCTGCGACCCTGCGGCGTCTACGGGCTCGATCCCAACCTCGAGCGCTCCCACTTCCACCACCAAATCCAACGATTGCGAAAGGTGGCCGAGAAGGGCGGGCAATACCAGAAACTCGGCGGCGGCAAATTCGTCCACGTCGACGATGTCGCGGCGGCGACCGCCGCGGTCGTCGGCAACCCGGACGCGAACGGCAAGGCCTACAACCTCGTCGACTGCTACGCCCGCTGGGCCGACTGGGCGGAGATGGCCTGCGAGATCATGGGCCTCAAGGTCGGCATCGATCGCTCCAGCCCCGCCAAGCCAAAGAACGCCTTCCTCAAGGACAGCGTCCAGGCGCTCGGCGTCACGATGGACCGAGGCCGCGATGGCATCCGCGACTACCTGCAAGAACTGATCGACGTCCTCGACGCTCCCTGAAGCGTCGGGGGCAGCGTCAAACTTCGCTGTCGTAGCCAAGCCAGCGCATGGTCGGCTCGATCCACGCCATGATCTCACGGATCTCTGCCTCGCTCGCATCCACCTTCCGCGCCCCGCGCAGGCTCGGGTCGAACTTCTGCTGGAAGAACTCCTCCACCGCCGTATCGGGCTGCAGCTCGCAGAATTCGAGAATCTCCGGCAGTGACTCCAGCGACAGATCCTCCAGGCGGTATTGCAGGTAGCGATCGCTGGGCAGCGTGCGTCCGTACTGCACCGCCGCCTCCACGCAGGTACGCCATTGCATGGCACAGAGCTCGAGTAGCCCCAGTTCGCGGGCCAAGCCGTTCATGCCGGGCAAGCGCGGCCCCCACACCTTCGGTCCCACCATCCCCGACATCCAACCGGGGGCGGCTCGACGGGCCATCTCCTTGGCGTAGTGGGGCAGGCGACGGAGGTTGATCTCCTTGAGGCGCTGTTTCACCTTGTGCGGCTTGATGCCCCCGGAGTGGCCCTCCCAGAACTTGCGAATCGACAGCACGCTATCCAGCCCGTTGCGAGTGATGTGGATGAAGCGGCAATCCGGCAGCACCCGATCCACAAACCCCATACGCAGTGCGTTGCTCGGGGTCTTCTCCAGCAGTCGGCTGCCGCCCGCTTCGCGGATCTTGCCGGCGAAGCTGGCGCGGATGTGGGCGATGACCGCCTCTCGGGCCTGCTGCGGCCGGAGCATGTCTGAGCCCTTGTCGTTGCCAAAGCGCCAGGTGAGCCGAGGCTCCTCCAGGTAGACGAGGTCCGGGTGCCGAGCCAGGATCTTGCCCAGGATGGTCGTTCCCGAGCGGGGCGAGCCAATAACCACGATCGGCTTGGTCAGCACGTCGGCGTGGGAGAGGCTGGGGCGGTCCGGCTCGCTGGTCATGGACGCTCATTCCTTCCTGGGCCGGATTGGATCCGGCGGGGTGGCGCTGCGGAGGGTCGAGCCGCAGTATATCCAGCCCGCCGCCGTTGCTTGCCGGGGCGGGCCTTGGAGGTGGCACGGGCCCTCGGGCTGGTATCATCGGCAGGCCATGGGGTCGACCTCAACGCCAGATCGTTCGTCAGGTCGCTCGCTCGTTCTGCGAGGCGTGCCCGTTCCCCCGCAAGCCCTCATCACCGGGGATCTTGCCTGCTCGCGCTGCAGCTACAACCTCCGAGGCAACCACGTGGGCGGCCGCTGCCCCGAGTGCGGCCACCGCGTTACCCAGACCATCACCGATCGAATCCAGCCGGCCCTGGCGGATGAGGCGCTCTTCTCCTTCGGAAGGTGGTACCTGGCGCTTCTGATCGCCTACTTCGCCGGCTGTTTCTTCATTGTCGCCGCGTTGTTCTTCGCCTTCGGCAGCGCTGTCGCCCGCTACCTCGACCTCAACAAGATCCGACGCATCGCCGGGGCGAGCGGCCAGACCGCGGGACGGCTGCACCTGGCCATGTCCATGACCGCCTTGGAAACGGCCTGCGCCGGCGGGGCCACCCTCCTCGCCGTCGGAGGCTTGTATGGGGTGATCGACATCGACGTCGTCAGCTTCGCCGGCGTCGGGGCGGGGCTCGTCGTCGCCGGCAGCTTGGTCGCCAGCGCTTACCTAATTCTCGGTCTGGCAAAGCCTTATGACTTGAGGCGTATCCCCTGGGAGTGCTGGGGGGCGATCGGCTTCGCGGTTCTCACCGTGCCGGTCGTTCTACTGGGCACGACCGTTCTGACCCCGGTCGGCGTGGCCCTGTCGTTCCTGCCGCTCGCCCCGGCGGTGTGGCTGATCTGGCTGGCCTCAGAGCACCTGGCCCAGGTCGCGGCCTTTCACTCCGAGCTGCCGGAGGACCTGATCGAGCCGATGAACACCGCCCTCAACCGCCAAACCGCTGCGGAGGCGGAGGAGTTCGATCCGATCCCCCTGGCGGAGCCGGAGGAGGAGGGAGAGTAGGGCATTTGGGAACCCGCTTCGGTGCTCCGGATTCCCCGATTCGGGTGTGCACAAGAGCGGTCTTTCTGCGCACAGAAGTGGCTCTTGCCGCCAAATCGCCTCAGCGCGACCGAAATTCGCCGTGCGTTTTGGAGCGTTTCGGTGAGTCTCGGCGCGTTTTGGATCAGATTCGGCCGGAATGAGGCAATCGGGGCGCGCTTCAGCGCCTAGTGGTTGGCCCCGCGCGCCGCGCCCGTGCGCACCAGCGCGGCCCGTTTCGCAGCCATCGCAGCGACGCTGAGAGCGCCCTATCGGGGGTCGCAATTGCCAGTTCTGTGCGCACAAGGAGGGCCGACGACCCGGAGCGCCCCTCGCTCGTTCGTCGCGAGTCGGCGCTGACTCGACCGCCCCCCCGGCAGGCACCGAGGCCTGCCCCACCAGAAGGAAGGGCCCAGGTGAGTCCGCCGATGGCGGATCCCCGTCCGTGGTTGGCGGAGGCACGCCCCACAGTGAGGGGTGTGTCGTGAGGGCGGTGCGGAGGACGGCGGAAGAACCGTGCCTGTCCAGTCTTCTTCCTCTCCGCGCCCCCTGGGCTCCTGCAATCCTAACCGTATGGTATTGTGGCAACATGTCTTAGGAGTCGTGCGGAGTCGCGACCATCGGAGCGCAGCCCAGATCGCGACCGGTCTCGATCCGCCATTACTCGAAAAAAGCCTTGCAGATCGGCCCAGGGGAGGCACAATTGCACGCGGAAGCGCTGATGAGCGGCCGAGATCCGGCCTTTCCTGAGCGGCTTTTCCCAAAAAAGGGACGGTGAAGGCTGGCACGTCGCCGCTTGGCTGTCTGTCTCTCGCTTGGCTAAGCGCCCGCAGGCGCAGAGGAGGAAACACGATGAGCAAACACAGATCGCTCGGCGGTGTGGTGTGTTCGCTGGCCTTGGCAATGGCCGGCGTCGCCCACGCCGACACCTATGGCAACACCAACCCATTCGAGACGCAGTCGGGACACTCCCCGAACTACGTTCTTGGGGTCGAAGTGACGATACCGGTGGACGACTTCGAACTTGAGTCGTTCGGCCTGATGTACGGCCACGAGGACCTCGGCGCCCCCGAGATTTCGAATGCCATATTCGGGCTCTATTCAGCCGGTGGCGACGGTCTGCCCTTGAGTCTGCTGGCGATCACGAACCCGATCAATCTCAACACCCAGCAGACCTACGACAACATCGCCTTCACGTCGACGCCCATCGTTGACTCCGGGACCTATTGGATGATGGCGATCTATGAGACCCTCGCGAGTCCGCGCATGACGCTCCTCGACGGGACCTCTCTGGTTGCCTACTGGTCCTATTCCTACGGGGCCGGTATGCCGGACACGGCGCCCGCCATCACCACTTACACGGGCCAGGACTTCAACTACTGGGTGAACGGCACGGTCATCCCAGCACCCGGCGCCCTGGCAACACTTGGTCTCTTCGGTCTCTGTGCTGCCCGTCGGCGTCGCTAGGCCTGGTTCGATTCGCAAGCACGAACACGCAACGACCCTGCTTCGGAGACGAAGCAGGGTCGCTGTGGTCTGGGAGCAGGCGTCACCTGGAGCAAGAGCGGGGGGCAACTGGGGATCAACTCCTGAGGCCGGGAGCGAGAAGTGAACCTGGTACGTTTTCTTCCCCGACGACCCCCCCGACGACCCCCACGACGACCCCCACGACGACCCCACGATGTCCGCGACGACGACCGCCACGGAGCCGCCATCGGCGATCGCGCCTCCGCGACAAACGGCCACAGCGTCGAGCGCCTCGTCCCCGACGCCGGCAAACTCCCTCAAATCCGGAACCGACACGGGAGTGGCGTACCAAGACTCCCCTCCCTCTGAGGGAGGGGCTGGGGGAGGGTGCGGCCGAGCGACCGCCCCGAACGATAGAAACACGGACCTGTCCCGCTTTCCGCCCCCACCCGCGGCCCACATCCACGCGGCCTACGCCTGCCACGAACCCCTCCATTGCCGACCATGCAGCTATGCCCGAGCCTTCCTGTCATCGATCGACTCATCCTCCCAGACAACCGGAATCCCCTCCTCCTCAAACAGCTGCTCAACGAACTCCAGCCGACCCGGCTTCGAGGGGCGCGCAGGAAAGACGACGCCGGGGCAGACATCCAGGGTGCGAGCCACCTGCGAGTCGATGTAGGTCCACAGTTGCCGGGCGTACCGCTTGGCGTTACGTCGGACGGCTTTCTCAGTCATGGCGTCCCAGTCCGAGGACTTGATCTCTGCGATCGCCACAAGATCCTCACTCGCCACAACGAAGACGTCCATCCGGCCGGGCCGCCCCGATGGCTTCACCGTCGGCTCCTCCGCACGGACTTCACCCTCAGCATTCTCTAGCCAGTCTGCCTGAACCTGCTTGTGAAACTGCTTGCCGCGTACCAGCCGTTCCGGTTCGGTGCCCGGTTGTCTCCGGCGCTTGCACATCGGCGAACCCGCCCAGTTGCTCACGAAGGACGATCCTCAGGCCGATTCTACGCTCGATCGATGCTGACTATCGCGAGATTCTGCCCGTGGCTCTTCGCTTCTAATTCCACTGGGCGAGCCAGACTGCCCACGTGCACCATGCCACGGACCTAGTCAAGGTCTCCGCCGACGTGCACCTGTGGGCGAGTCCGGATGCAGCCACGACGTGAGCGAAGGCTTCCGCTGTCCCGATCCCGTGGTGTCAGCAGCCAAGCCCCCACCACCCCACGGCTGCCCTCGCCCGGGCGGATGCAACCCATCCATAACCGCGATCAGTGTCCAGTCTCGGCATCGGCGCGACAGCCAGTGACCGAGGCCTTCGATTCCGCTCTCACGGTCCCGGGAGGGTGGTTGTAGCCATCCCCAGACAAGAGCGGGAGCAGTGGTCCTCCAAGTGTCAAGGACGAGCAGGAGAGACAACGTCGCGCTGCCATGACCAGGGAAGATGCAGCCGAGGCGGGTCATGGGTAGCGATGTCGCCTGCCGCCTGTCCGGTCGCATCCGCAGCCAATAGTTAGGGATCCGAGTCAGTTGTCAAGAGCTGACCCCGATCCCCCGCGACCCCGATCCCCCGCCAAGATCGCATCAAGTGTCAGGAGTTGACCCCATTCGACCCCCCTTCGCCTCACCGCACTTGTTCTGCGAACAGCCTGCCCTTCTTATTCGCCAGATTCGCACCAACCAGAATACGCACGCGGACAGAACGGCGGCACAGGCAACAACGAAGACAATGCTCGTCAGGCACGATGGTGACGCCACATCAGAGGACTCGCTAGAGGAGCCTGCTTGCGGCGCCAACGTGCCGATTGCGAGCAACAATAATACGAGTGCCGTCCCAGCAACGATCGTAAGGCTCTTCAACATTGACATTGGGAAACCTCTGCTCTGTACATTCCACATCTGGGGCGGCCGTCACCGTGCCGACCTCACTGTGGCTTCAGTGTAGCCGTCGGCGCAAATCATGACCCTGAGGGTGCTGGCCCCTGCCGGAACGCTGATGTTGATGAATTTCGACTTTACGCCCAGATGCGGGGCGATTGGGGTCAACTCTTGACACTTGACACTTCCCGCCGCAACGCCT
>SWCB01009211.1_pt1 | contig 20959 bp, 22 predicted proteins | sample 4692901 | NCBI WGS metagenome assembly SWCB01 (sample SAMN10267276, study PRJNA491770) | bioreactor metagenome | isolation source: DHS bioreactor inoculated with subseafloor sediment | place: Japan: off Shimokita Peninsula | collected 2006-08 | reverse complement strand
TCAGACTGTAGACAAAAACAGTTTTTTAAGAAGAATATCTCATTTTGAGATGTTCTTTTTTTGTTTGAGTATAAAAAAAAGAGTTTTTCACTCAATTCCAGTCAAATCGCAGATATATTACCACATGATTGTGGCTAACTTTTTCAAATTGTACATACTTAAAATCATGAAGCTTCGATCCTCATTTTTCCTAAGTCCTCTAAGAAACGTAAATCCCAGACAATGATTCATTTTTGAAATTCCAAACACCCTTTCAACTGATGTTTTTCTTTTCGGATATACCTCTTTGCCAATCTCAGATAGTCGAATCAGTTTAGCTTCTTCACTATCTGCTTCATAAAAATGTCTTAGTATCACTTTTGTTTTCTGATTTGTACACTGAGTCTTAAAAGGACAATTTAAACAATCTTTCGTTTTTGTTTTATATGCTTTATAGCCTTGTTTGTTGGTACCTCTATAAGTTAAGACTTTTTCATTTGGACAAACATAATAATCATGAAGTTCAATATATTTGAATCTATGTTTTGTAAAATATAATATATTGGATGATCCACCAGCACCTTTTCTTCCTTTAGGTCTTTTATAGGGAATCACAGGCTTAACACCTCGTTTAAATAATTCATGAAGTAATACTGGATGATCATACCCTGAATCCATAACTGCCATGTCAACTTCTTCATGAGCTTCTATATAATTAATGACTGTTTCCAGTCCAGTTTGACTATCGTGTAAGTTACCTGGAAATACTTGAGATGCTAATACCCATCCGTTTTCATCACTAATCACTTGGTTACTATAGGCTAACTGTCTTTCTTTCTCACCTTTATGAAACATGCCACAGTCCGGATCAGTAAGGCTCTTTGTTACTTTTTTAGCTTCGTTGAAATCTATTTCTTTTTTGCCTTCTTCAACTCTAACTTCATTGATTTCTGTTTGTAGAGATTCTACATACCGGTTCGTTGAATCATTGATGATAATGTCATTGACTTGTCTTTTATTTGCATATGCCTTAATATGTGTTGCATCGACAAATATATTATCCATTTTGACAAGCTTTAATTTCATGGCTTGATATAAAATCGTATTAAAGATCTCTTCAAAAACAGAAGTGCCTTCAAAACGACGTACATAGTTTTTCCCAAAGGTTGAAAAGTGTGGAACGACATCATTAAAATCGTATCCTAAAAACCATCGATATGCAGCATTAACTTCGATTTCTTCAATTGTTCTTCTCATGGATCTAATGTTAAATAAATACTGAATAAAGACAATCTTAAATAAAATGACTGGGTCTATAGATGGTCTTCCCATATCATCTGCGTATAAATTTTCTACAATATCATAAATAAAACTGAAATCAATCGCTTTATCTATTTTTCTAACTAGATGATTGTTTGGAACGAGTTTATCCATGTCCATGATGAAGATGTTTTCGCGATTGTTTATTTGATGTTTTGTTAACATGAAATCACCAACCTTTGTTATTATTTTACCATGTTACCTATATATTTATATATAGGTAAAAGTAACTTTTGTATAAAAAAAAGAAGATCAGAAGCGGACGTGGGTCTATTAAGTAGTTCTATCTACACCGATTTTTAGTAGTCTATGCTACAAGTGACCAAACTGATCTTCATATTCATATTTTATAATAATTTTTAAAAAAATACCATATCCTCAGATACGGTACTTTGTCTACAGCCTGAAACTATCTCCGATAGTTTTTTTAATCTCTATACATAAATCTTAGAACTCTAATTATTAAACCCAATATTAGAGAGACAATACCTATTGTCATTAACGTTGGATTACTTCTTGTGATGCCTCCAAACAATCCAACAAATGCGAAAAATGCAAAGATTACAGTCATTAATCTCAATTTACTAAAAGAATTTCTTGTTTTCATAATGGACCCCTGCTTAAATATATATATTATTATAAATGAAAAACTACTTCATAAATATGTCGTTATTGGCAGATAATACTGATTTTTGTATTTTTATATGAAATTTTAACAAAAAACTTGTATATTAAGCGATTGAGTATAAATATTATATATGTTACAATATTTCTAAATAACTCAACCAAAGGAGTCTACCATGTCCAAAAAAATTCTATCTATATCACTTTTCTTTTTTATGTTGTTTTTCCTATCTGCCTGCAACCGTTCATTTACACTAAATGAAGATATCATCAATCAAAACATCATGCACAGTTACATTGAACCAGATTATAACAGCATCACAATTAAACATGTATCATTTGCGGATTCAGATTACTCAATATTTAACAGTCTTACCATAGAATATCAATCTCAAGGATTAATCATATTCACCAATATGAATGCCGAAAAAGCAGTCTATTCAATCATCGACCAAAAATTCTTAGTCGATTTCGGTAATCAAAACATCACGATTACCCCTAATTCTGCTAACGGTGCTTATATTTATGTTTCTTATGCTGATAATACTGAATCTGTCTTTGACATTAAAGGTACAGAAATTGTTCCAAAAGATGATTATCACACCTTAAATGTTACAGGGTTTTACAAATACATCAGAAACGATTATAACCAAATTACTGATCGTATCAATTATGAACGTATCACAACACTTTCAAAAGCTGAAATACAAGATGGTAAATTTACACCAACAGAAAAAACATACATCGTAGATTTTAATACCAATACTAGAACGCTTGATGAAGAAGCATTAGATGATACATATGAAATCGGAGATAAACTTGGCCAAGAGACATTAAATGCAATGTCATTAGAATCATTCGGTCTAGAAGGATACTATATGACATCGATCAATAATATCTATCGTATTTATGATGAATCTTATGAACTAGTTAGTCAGTTTAATATACCTACCGGTAGTACTGTTACTGCAAGTTTAATGTTTGATGGTAAACTCTTATATCAAACACAAACTAAAGTTCCAGAAACAGAAGAAAATTATACTTATATCAATACCAATCAAAAATATGTATTAAATACATATATCATTGATATGTTAACTGGATCAATAGAATCCATAGATTTCGATTATGCCATTTTTTCGATGTCTTCTTTAAAAGATGAAAATCGCATCAACAGATATGCAAAAATCAGTGTCTATCCCATTGAATCACAAATCTTAAAAGTAGATGCTTTAGAACACTTCATTTTAAATAGTGACGGTAAAATCTTAGAAGATTATGATGTTGTCTTAAATGATCAACTCATGAGATTAGATGATCAAACGATTTTTAATCAAACAACAAACACAATCTATGATAATGAACTTAACCCATTATTTAAAGTATCTAATGATGCAATGATTGATGATCAAGAAAAACTGATCATCACAAGATATAACAATAGACTCGGTGTTGTTAATTATCAAGGTGAAATACTCATCCCATTTGATTATGTATCTATCAATCCGTTATTCTTTAATGGCTATACAATGGCATATAATGCTTCAAATGAACAAGTCATCATAGGCATTGATGGATCTGAAGAAAAACTTGACATCTATAATACCTTTGATATTCCTGGATTATATATTCCATTTACTTCAAATGATAATTATGTCTTTTATGATTATCAAATGAATGAACTATTCTCATTAAATAGCTCTCCAACATCCATCGTTAAATATGCGGTGAGCAATCCTACACTTAGAGGGTTCATCCTAGACTTTAATAAGAATGGTGCTTATGAGTATGTCATTATAGAATATAGTTAAGACTCATATTAAGAGATGTTAAATCATCTCTTTTTTTATTGCGCAAAAATGAGGGGTTTGCTATAATGATTTCATAGGAGAATTAAGCTTATGACATTTCATTTATGGTCTTTTCTACATTTTTTCATGATGATATCACCGTTTATCATCGCATATATCTTATATTTTATTTATAAAAACAAATCAGAATTAGAAAAAAGAAAAGTAGGGATTATCTTATCCATAATCGCAGTTCTACTTCTCGTTCTTAGAAATATTGAGATCTTTGTCTTAAGGGATTTTACATTTGATGCGGAACTTGTTCCACTTCAAATCTGTCATTTCGCAAACTTTGTTTTACTATTCGCATTTATTAAAAGAAGTGACACACTCTTTGGACTCGCATTTCTTTTTAATTTACCTCTTGGTTATTTATCTTTAGTGTTTGCTGATGGATTAGAGAACTATTCAACCATCTTAAACTTTAGAGGTCAAGCATACATATGGGGTCATATGCTCATAGTGATCATTACACTTTATGCTTATTTAACAGGATTTGTTAAAGTTGATTTAAAAAGATATATTTCAGTTGCAAAAATCGTCACCTTTCTTTATATCTTAAGTGCATTTGTCAATAACATCTTTAGACTATTCTTAAATGCACCATCTAACTATTTCTACACAGAACATCCAGAAAAAGGAACACCACTTGAGTTCTTCTATTCACTGGGTAAAGTAACAAACATTGGTGGATTTGAAATCAATATCATGTATATGATCTCGCTCGTCATATTCGGTTATTTTGTAATCTTTGTCTTTTATCTATTATGTTTTGAACTTCCTTATTATCTAAAACATAAAGAGTTTAAACTCATTAAAAAGAATACATAAAAAAATGCCTATCAAGTGATGGGCATTTTTTTATAAAGGTTTTTTAGTTCATTAGATTTTCTTCTTCTTAGGTGATACAAACACACCATCTGCCCCATCTAAGAGCTGCAATGCATCCCCTTCACTTAATATCACTAACACAATAAAACTTGCGATGAAAAAAGCTCCAAAACTTACAATACTCATCTCTCTCATTAAATCTTTTCTGCTTTCATTTTTACTCATAATCGCAATCAAGTAAAAATAAGAGACATTAAGAAAATAAAAGGATAGTCCTGTAAACTCATCTGTACTCATCCATAAAGCTAATGAACTGATAAAAGACACTAAAACAATCAAAGATATCGCAAATTTAATATGTCTTTTTAAAAACTTCACATATGTCAACAAACTAAATATGATAATAAGTCCAATCGCTAAAAGATATGCCACCATAAAATCTTCTAAAGCTAATGCATAAACTTTAAAAACATAATAAGATGTTATCGATAATCCAACCCCAACCATATTCAATACAAATGATACCACATATAACAAAGGTATTTTTCTCGAAAGAAAGTATATCCCCCAACTGATTAATAAAACAATACCCCCAATGATTAATCCACTCCACTCGTTTTGCTCATGAAGATATTCGAATCCAAAATGGATGCTAAATGATATGATCAAAAACCCAATAACTGCATATAACAAAATACTAATCTTCTTATGTTCCATAACATCACCCCAATGTATACTTATAAAATTATTATACTCATTTTTTAATATATTTATAAAAAAACATTGTTTTTTTCAAATAACAACTAACAATTGATATGATAAATAACCCATAAACTTGTGTAACTCCCATTTATAAGTATAATAATTAATATAAAGAAACATTTCAGGGGTGCGATATATGAAAAAAATCTCAATGTTTTTACTTCTATTACTTATCCAACTATTATTCATCTCTTGTTCAGAAACTGAACCAGAAGATGAAATTTTTACATTAGAACTCATCGGTGATAGCACCGTTTATATTGAAGAAGGTATACCTTACATCGATCAAGGTGTACTTCTTAATGGTGAACCCTCAACAGAAGTCTCTTATATGACCAATGTTGATACCAAAAGAGTAGGTACCTATTATGTTGAGTTCATGCACTATGATCAAACACTTTTAAGAACAGTGATTGTTACTGAAGGTGCGAATACCATTTATAAACGCATGGTTGAAGCACTTAAAACAGCAACAAGTTTTTCTTATACCCTTGATTTAAATGTATCTTATCAACAGCATGATGAAGAAATCAATTATTATCGCAAAGAAGCTTATGATGTGTATGGTGATTATACATTTGGATACACAAACTCAAAATCACTAACTGCTTTTTACACGATACATGAATATACTTATACAAACTGGATCACACGCAAAATAGAACGCTATAGTTTTGATGAGTTTGGATTTGGTTATTTTGAAAATAACCTCATCCAAAACAATAATGTCGCAAAAACAGATTTTGTCTTAGACTACTATTCATATGCAACTAGAGAACTTATTGATGACAATTATGTTTATACAGTTTATTTAAAACCAGGTGGTTATGATAGTGGTTTTTATGAATATATCAATTATATAGAACATGTTGGCTTAAGTTATCCTGATTTAGAGCCTTTAAAAATCACAGTATATACGAAAGATGCTCACATATCAAAAATCATCATCGACATCTCAGAAATGCTTGAATCTAATTTAAATGAACCGAATACCATATCAGATTTATCTTATATATTCATCTATGAATTTTCAAACATTAATCAATTAGATCCAATCACAATTCCTGATGAGGGATTAGCGGCTAAACCTTAAATGAATAAAGATGATAGAGGACAAAACATGAACCAAAAAGAGATTGCGGACTTTTTAAAACAATTAAGAAAATCAAAAAACATGACACAACGTGAACTTGCAAAAGAAATGCATGTGACACCACAAGCTGTGTCTCGTTGGGAAAATGGTAATAGCATCCCTGATATTAATACGCTTAAAGACATTGCATTGCTTTATGGGATTTCAGTAGATGAAATCTTACAAGCAAAAATCAATGAGAAACCAGAAACACCTAAACCAAAAGAAAAGGTGAGTGTTTGGAAATATATCGGTGTCTATTTAGGACTAACGATATCTTTATTAGGTATGTCTTTTTTCATTGTTGTCTTTAATCATTTTATCTTAAACATAATGTTTGTATTCATTGGGTTAACACTATCTTCATTACTCATGTTTCTATTTAAATTTAAACATAAGTTTAGAGAGTACTTGCTCATTACGACTGTCTTAATCATTGCTACGTTAGTTTTAGTTATCCCCGATATAAATAACTATACGATAGAAAACGAACATAGACTACAAATGACTGATTCAAAAGAGATGTTATTTACAAAAGAACTCGGATTTGATACGCATGTTGAAATCTATGATTATATCTTTGATCAATATGCATTGATCTATTCAGAAGGTAACGTAGATATTTCAGTGTTTAACCTTACTGAATATCATAGTAACCCCTATGACACTATATCAACCAATCAAATGATTGTTAAAGATTTAGTTGTAGTTGGTAATCATATCTACTTTTCAACGTTTATTGAAGATATCCATGGTGAATTTAAACTTTATGAACTTGACTTTGAAACTCATGATATGACGCTTCTATTTGAAAGTAATCATATCTTAAACTTATTTAAAGCATTTGATACGTTATATCTAACAACTGATACACTCTTTGATTTAGATGATTCTAGAGTCTATCAATTGATTGATCAAGAAGTTGTTCATCTATATGATCTAGATTTTCAAATTCATGAGCTAAGTGAATACTTAATTGAGTATGAACAAAAACTTCTAATTTCAACACACGATATATCTTCTGGAGCTAGAAACTATCAAGTAGCAATCCTTGATTATCACAATTTTGAAATCGATGAAATTCTTTTAGAGGATCTTGAAAATATCTATTCATTTCAATCAACTTTTAATACTTATTATACCTATAACAAATATAATGGTTCTACGCTTTATAAGCTTGATGGATATGATGCAAATCTTGTTTTAACGCATGAACATATTGAATACTTTAAACTCTTATCTGAAAAACTATATCTCATCGATTATATGCTTTATGATGAAAATAACAAGCAAATTCAAGATTTTAGATTCTATGATGAAGACTATAACAAATCTGGAGCAGCCATCTTCATCAATGATGGCAGTGATAATTATTACGCGATTGATAATGAATTCATCGGATTTGTAGTTGAGTATCCAAATGAACCTTATACTTGGAACTTAAATTTTACTACGAGATTAGTTTTATATATACCATCACTACTATTGATTGGTTTATTCGTTACATGGGGGCAGAAACGAAAATATAATTAATCTGTAGGTTATCATATTTGATTTATATCTAACAAAAAGAGATGTCGTGAACACACATACGACATCTCTTTTCTTTATTCATTAATGACTGATTTTAATTCTTTAACTTTTTGAACTAGTTTATCACTTTCACCATGCAATAACAATACTTGAGTACCAATGAATGCACCATCAGCTCCAGCTTCTTTAACCATTCTTAAATCATCATAAGAATGTATACCGATACCACAATTAATTTCATTGGTTAAACCAGAATCTCTTAAATATTTAATGATAGATTTGAGATCTTTGTGTACTGGGTGATATAATCCCATAGGTGTTGCTTGAAGATAGATAAATCCTGTAGTTGTTTTTGCAAGTTCAATTTGATCATCTGGACAATGATATTGAATAAACGCACTTACCTTGAATTTTTCTTCAATCAATCTTTCTCTAACATGAGGAAATTCAGTTCCTACTAAGATCATCTCATCTAAATTATTTCTTTTCATGAAGTCTACGAATTTATCTAAACCAATAGTTAATATCGTTTTTTCATAAATTAAAATATATAATTTAACACCTGGATGATCTTTAAGTATTTTTTCAACTGACTCCATATAAGTATCATAATTTGGATACTTTTCTAAAGCTTCCCACATTCTCTTTTTTATATAATCACTATCATAATATGGATCTTCAGCAGGAAAATCAGTTTCGATAACATCAACACATCCATCAATATAATCTTGAACCGTTTGATGGCTTGCTTCCATAGAAGGTGAACCATGATTTAAAAAGCATATAAGTCTCATTTTGTTTATCTCCTTTATTTACTATTTTCAATAATTGTTTTTGATAATTTTATATCTACTTGTTGTTCAATCACTCCACCCGGTTTAATTGAACTTCCAATGACACATCCATCAACAACACTTAGTTGTTCTTTTATATTTTCTTGATTCACACCTGAACCAACAAATACCGGTATATTAACTAGTTTTTTGATCATCTTTAAATCATCTAATGACGCTGGTTGTCCTGTTTTCATTCCAGTAACAACAATCGCATCAGCACCATTAGATTCTGCTAGTTTTGCTGATTCTTTTAAGGAAATCTCATGACTTAACATATATGAATGCTTCACTTGAATATCCGCTAAAATTGCAACATCGTTTGCTTTAATCTTTTCTCTATATGATAAAGCTTTTCTTGCAGAAGGATAGATGATACCATCAGAAAAAATTACAGTATCGATATATACAGGTATTCTTACAAAACTAGCTCCTACTGCTTTAGCAATTGCAAGTGCACTTTTATAATCAGAAAAAGCACAGTCAACGCCTAAAGGTAAATCCACTTCTTGTTTAATTAAGGCTGCAATTGCAGATAAAGCTGCAATTTGTTCGACTTCCATCTTTTCAGCATAAGGAACATCGCCCATATTCTCAATCATAATCGCAGTAAACCCAGCTTCTTTGAGTGTTCTTGCATCATGTAATGCTTGATTTACAACGACATCTAAATTATCTTTAAATCCATAAGTACCTGGAAGAGGTAAACAATGAATCATTCCAATAACTGCTTTTGGGTTTTCTTTTAAAAATGTTCTCATTTTGATTTCTCCAAATGATATTGATAAATAGATTCTAATGTTAGTCTACACAACTCATCTTCTTTTTTGACTCTTACTTCATCTTCAAGTTTTTCTTTTAAGTTTTTGAGTACTGTAACTAATGTGACAACAGCTGTCTTAACACCCATGAGTCTACCCAAAACAAGCATAAGTGAAGATTCCATGTCTATACCAGTTACATTATTTTTCACAAGTTCATCGAAAATATGATCAAAATCAACCCCACGTAGTTCAGCTAATCTAGAAGTCTTCATTTGTGAGTAATAACCATCCATCGTTGCATTAATGCCATTTTCTACACGTTGATGATGATTTCTAAATGTTTTTGAAATGGATGATACTAAATCAAAATCAGCAACTGCAGGATATCCCAACTCAACATAGGTCTCACTCGTTTTTTCCATTCTTATCGATCCAGAAGGAATAACATAATCACCTAATAAATCATCTTTTAAAGCCATGACAGTGCCCATTCTCACTGCAACTTCCATGCCTGAATCAAACATCTCCTCCATGGCGATTGCTGCTGATGGAGCACCAATTCCAGTTGATGTTACTGTGATTCTTATACCTTTATATGTTCCAGTGTATGTATTAAACTCTCTAAAAAATCCTATTTGTTCTACGTTTTCTAGATAGTTTTTTAATACATCGACTCTCCATGGATCACCAGAAAAAATAACATATGGTGCAATTTGATCTGGTTTTGCTTTCATATATAATGTTTCTTTCATAATTCCTCCTAAATGTTAAATGCTTCTTTGCATCTTCTATATAGCATCATTTTATTTGGTGCATTTGTTGTAGCACCTTTTCCTTCAATCGCAAAAGTAGATTCAGTAGCACCTAAATACATTGATTTTTCAATAGTTTCACCTTGCATTAAGCCATAGATAAATCCAGCCATAAATGCATCCCCACCACCAACTGATGAGATAAAATTCTCTGTTTTTAAAATTGGGATTTCAAGATGCAAAATTTCATTACTTTGTCTATAATATATTTCACTACCTTTTATGCCTTTCGTAATGACGAAAAATTCTAGTTTATCGCTAGCATTAAAAAACGATATGTGATCTTCATAGCTAGTAGATTCAAGTAAATATTTATACTCTTCTTCATTTGCAAATATCCCATTTACATGATTCATCAATTCCATAATAAATTCCTTAGGAAATGCTTGCTTATCTAACTTCATCCCTAAATAAATTTTTAAATTGGCTTTTAGTGCATGTCTTAAAAATGCTTGATTATCCACATATGAAGCTACCGTCATCACACCAATCTTTGCATTTTCAAACCATGTATGATCATAAGGTCTAAAATATTTTTGATCCATTGCTCCTGGATAATATAGAGTCACGTGATTCATTTCATGATCTTCAATTAAATATGAGCAGCTAGTCCCTACATCAATAAATTGTTTAATCGCTGTAGTCATCAAATGATTTTTTTCAATATATTTTTTAAATCCTGATGATTCATAATCATGTCCAACTCTTATGATTGGACAAGCAGTTAATCCTAACTTTGATACATCAATCGCAAAGTTAATCCCACAACCACCATATTCAGGAAATAAGTGTTCATGATTGCTTACAATAGATGTTTTGCCATATGTCATTTCATCAGACACTTTAATAACTCTATCTAGTGATATATAACCACTCACAATAACATCATAACTCATGATTTTTCATCTCCATCATTTGAAGAATATCATCTTTGGATTCTACTTCACATAAATATCTACCCATATCTCTTAGATAAATATCATTCGTCATTTCATCTGAAGTTCCAACCAACTCTTTTGCTACATATGTTTTAATATTATAATTGTAAGCATCTAAAACTGTGGCTAATATACAATTATTTGTTTTTGTTCCTATTACTACAATTTCATTAATATTTCTTTTTTCTAATTCTTCTTTTAGATGAGTCTCATAAAATGAACTATATTTATGTTTTTTGATGACAAGATCTTCCGATTTAACATCTAATCTTTTATCGATCTCATCTCCACCTGTGCCTTCAATACAATTTGGTCTAGTTTGTTTTGTGTACGATTCTAACATTTCTGTAGTGACAGAATGTCTCATATAGACAATAAGTGCACCTAAAGATCTAGCCTCATTAATAAACTTTTTAATTTTCGGCAAAAGATCTTCATTAAGTGGATAAAAAACTCTACCTTTAGGGTTTGTAAAATCATAGACCATATCTACGACAATAACTGCTACTTGATTATTCATGTAAAAAACCTCTATATAAACTCTTTCTATGATTAATAATCGCAACGACACTTAAAACGATAACAATCATTAAATAAGGAATCATCTGCAACAATCCAGCAATAGAACCAATTCTAATCGCTAAGTTTGTTGCCAAGGATCTTGATAATCCAAACAAAATCGCATAGATAGCTACAATTTTAGGATGTCCATCTCCACAATATATAGCCGCTATCGCAATAAATCCAATACCTGCAGTAATTCCTGGTGTATAAGCACTAATCTGATGCACTGCAACATCATAACCCGCAAATAGGGCAAATATTGCTCCAATAATAACAGCCAAATATTTAATTAAATGAATATTAATCCCTACTGATTTTGCTGCTTCTTCTGATTCTCCAACAACTCTAACATATGTACCAAATTTAGTTTTATAGATAATAAAAGAGACCAAAAATATTGCTAAAAATGAAAAATACACAAGTAAAGATTGTCCTGAAATAATATCACCAAGAATCGGTATATCTTTAATGAGTGGAATATCTATAAACTTTTGATGTGTACGTAATATACCAATCACATTAATTGCTGTTTTACCTTCTAGTGCTAAAACATATTTTCCAAGTGCAGTAGCTAGTAAGTTGATTGCAAACCCTGTAATAATGAAGTTTGCTTTTTTTGTGATTCCAAAAAAGGAAAACAACATACCTATGATAACTGCTGTAATCATTCCGACAAATAATGCAATGATCCAAGAATGTGTATAGAACAATACAAGTGTCGCAGTCAGCGCACCAATACCCATCATACCATCTAGACCGATATTAACAACACCAGCTTTATATGCAAATAATCCACCTAAAGAAACTAGTAAAATGGGTCCTGTGAAATATAGTGAATCCGCTAATATTTTTACAATAAAATCCATTATGATTCACCTTTCTTCTCTTTAATTTGATTTGTATCTTTTGGTTTTACAAAAACCTTAAGTGATAAAAACAACACAATGAATGCTTGTAATAAAACAACAATTTCTGATGGTACATTGGTAAAAATAGCTATATTTTGATTTCCCGTTTTTATAACTGCATAAAAAATAGCTGCAATCAAAATACCAATAGGTGAATGATTGCCTAATAAAGCAATGAGCATACCATCCCATCCTAAACCTGGTGTTCCAGAAAAACTTAGTGTATAAACATATTTATCAGCCATTAACCATCCTGCACCAGCTAACCCGGCTAGTGCACCACTTGTTAGCATAATAATAATTATTTTCTTTTGAATTTTCATACCTGTGGCTTCAGAAAAATGTCTATTTTTTCCTAAAGCTGTTATTTCATATCCTAGAACTGATTTATTCATAATAAAGTAAAAAGCAATAAATACAGCAATGACTACAATAAAAAATGTTGTTACCCTATAATCTTCAAATAATCTAGAAGGTATCGCATTTGAACTTATTCTAGGTGTAGATACATATCCACTTGATGGATCTCTAAAAATATTTGAAGTCAAATACTCTAAAACTAAGACGATTGCATAGTTCATCAATAATGTAACAACCATTTCATTGACATTATAAAACGCCTTTAAAAATGTTGGAATGACTGCAACTAAAACTCCAACTAAAACTCCAATAACAAGTAATAGTGGAACAAGAATACCGCTTGGTAAGTGTCCAAGTTTGTTCCCAACGACTGCAACAACAAATCCTGCACTAATGAGTTGTCCTTCAATCCCCATATTAAACAAACCTGCTTTAAAACTAATTGCAATCGCTAAACCTGTTAAAATTAACGGTCCTGCAACATGTAATGTTTGAAAAATACCTTTTAGATCAAAAAGTGATTTTGCAAACATCATTCCATAAGCATTTAATGGATTTTCGTTAGCGATGATAATTGCAATTGCACCAATCGCAAATGCAATGAGTACTGGAATCATTGAATTAATAGCACTATATTTAAATGCATGTAGTTTCTTATGCTTTTCCATAATTATTGTCCTCATCTTTAATACCCATCATGAGATATCCTACTTTTTCTGCTGTTGCATGTTTAGCATCGAGTTCACCTATGATTTTACCTTTATACATCACTAAAATACGATCTGATAAATTCAAGATTTCTGATAGCTCTGATGAAATCAATAAGATGGATTTTCCTTTGTTTTGCAAATCAAGAAGACTTTGATGTATAAACTCAATAGCTCCTATATCTACACCTCTTGTTGGTTGTGCAGCAATTAGTAACTCAGGATTGGAATTAAACTCTCTTGCAATAATGACTTTTTGTGCATTTCCGCCTGATAAAGACGAAATAAGTCCTTCATGGTCAGAGACTCTAATATCATAATCTTGTATTAAATGACTCGTTTTTTCCATTGCTTTTTTCTCAGATATGAGTCCAAAAGTAGTTGTTGAATGATCTTGATGATATCCAGCAATCATATTATCTTTAATTGACATATCTTTGCATAATCCTTGTTCATAACGATCTTCAGGTATAAATGCAACATGTTTTTTTCTTAAATCACTTGGCCAAATATTCGTGATGTCTTTTCCATCTAATAATATATGTCCAGCTGTTGCTTTTAGAAGACCACTCATCACATCAATCAGTTCACTTTGTCCATTACCTTCGACACCAGCAATACCAACGATCTCTCCTTTTCTAATTTGAAAAGAGACATCATTAACAACAGCTCTTCCATCTTTATTTAGAGTTGTAAGTGATTTGCATTCATATAACACAGGTTGATGATTGTAGTCTTTATATTTTTTATTAACTCTTAATAATACATCTCTACCAACCATAAGTTGTGCTAATTCTTTTTGATTTGTATTCTTGGTTTCTAGATGTTTAACAACTTCCCCTTTTTTGATAACTGTAACTGAATCTGATATATCCATAACTTCTTGCAATTTATGGGTAATCAAAATGATTGATGTACCAACGGCTTTTAAATCTCTTAATGTTTGGTAAAAGATTTCAATTTCCTGTGGGGTCAGGACAGCCGTTGGTTCATCAAATATTAAAATGTTTACATTTCTGTATAACATTTTTAATATCTCAACTTTTTGTTTCGCTCCAATGGATAAGTCTTTTACTTTATCAGAAGCATTTATATTAAAATGATATTTATGAATAAGTTCTTCAACTTTAATTTTCTCGGTTTTGTGATCAATTTTAAACGTTTGGATTTCTTTTCCTTTGATGTTTACAGTTTTATGAATTTCAACACCTAAAAGAACATTTTCAAAAACAGTTAGGCTAGGCACTAACTTAAAATGCTGATGAACCATGCCAATCCCTTGATTAATTGCATCTTCAGGCGAATGAAAATGGATTAACCTACCTCTTAGATAGATTTCTCCAGAGGTAGGTTTTAATAATCCATAAAGCATATTCATCAAAGTGGATTTCCCAGCACCGTTTTCACCAACAATGGCTTTTATCTCGCCTTCACGAACACTTAAGTTAATGTTATGATTTGCTGTAAAAGATCCAAATTTTTTAGTTAAATCGATGGTTTTAATAATGTCCACTTTTAATTCTCCTAATTCTTTAGTTTGCTTTTACAACGTTTGTATAAGTTGGTTCACTATCTCCGTTTTGTGCATCAACAACGTCAATAGTTCCATCAATAATGTCTTGTTTTAAATCTTCAATCGTATTTTTAATTTCATTCCATTTTGCTTGTGCTTCTGTTGTATCAGAAACATAATCTTCGATAACTGATAAATCAGTAATTGCTTGAACACCTTCATTAGCCAAACCATATAGATAAACATTTTGGTCTAATGTTTCACCAATAAATTGTGAAACAATATCATATACTGCAACAGATGTGTCTTTAAGTACAGAAGTTAATACAGATCCTGGAACTGAAGCATCTTGATCAGCATCAACATCAATTGCTAATTTACCATGACTACTTGCAGAGTTTTTCATAGACGTTGAAACACCACCAGCAGCAGCAAATACAACATTTACACCTGTTTCATAATAAGTATCAATCGTTGTTTGGATTTCTGGAGTTGCTGCGAATCCAGCTGCATAATTTTCAAATAGGTTATAAGTAACATCCATTTCTTTAGCCATATAATCTACACCTTGTGCAAATCCCCAACCAAAAACAGAAATACCATCTGATTGTGTTCCACCAACAAATGCAACACCACGATATGTATCAGGTGAAGTAAATTCATAAGCTTCATCAGTAAATAATAAATCATTATGTTCATTGACTAATACTGTAAGAGCTCCAGCTAAGAATGAACCTTCATTTACATTAAATAAAACTTCAATAACGTTATCATGAATTTTGTCTCCATTTTCATCTGTATTTGCAAATGCATTAAAGATTACAAATGTAGTATCTGGATATTGTTCTGCGATAGATTTGCCAGAGCCATCATCTGAAATTAGCGCAGTGAAATTATATTCTAATGAGAATATAAGATCGAATCCTTCTTCTGCTAAAGTTGATAAAGAACCTGGAACATCTTCTGCACTAGTAACAACTTGTGTAGTTATACCAAACTCATCTTTAGCTTTTTCTAAACCGTCAATAGCATACTCATTGTATCCATTATCATTTGCACCAGCTGCGGAAACAATTAGTCCAACTTTTAACCCTTCACTATCATCCTCACATGCACTCATAAAGAATGGGATGACCATCAAAAATAAAACAACTACGAGTTTTTTCATTATTTTTCTCCTCCGAATTTTCTATTTTCAACTCACTTTGATTTGTGTGATGGAAAATCTTCTATTATCTGATCTATAATAAGACTTATACGATTCTATTGGGATCTCTTTGCCATCTATCAATCCGTATGTAATCCCTCTAAATAATAAAATTGGAATACCTTTTTTTACTCCTAACATAGATGCAACCTCTTCATCAGCATTGATTGCTTCGATTGTTCTTGTTGCTTTTGTAATCTTAATACCATATTCTTTTTCAATGGTATTAAATAAAGATTGGTGTTCTAAATCATGATTGATCATTCCAGGAAATAGTTTTGCAGGTAAATAGTCTATTGTTCTATTGATTGGTTCATCATCTGCATAGTGAATTCGATCAACAATGACAATGTTTTCTTCCATATCTATCTGTAATTCTAAAGCTCTTTTTTCATAGGCTTTGCCTTCTTTTAATCGTAAAACTTTTCTAGAAGGCCTCTTACCCATTTGTAAAATATCGTGAGTAATTGAATTCAGTTGAACAATATCTTGTTGCACGACATTATCTTTGACAAAAGTACCTTTGCCATGTACTTTATATAGATAACCTTCATTGACAAGTTCGTCAATTGCTTTTCTCACTGTAATTCTAGAATATCCATATTTTTGAATCAGTTCTCTTTCACTTGGAATTTGTTCATCTGATTTGAACTCATTTTTTTCTATTCTATCAATCAACTCTTTTTTTAAAACATAATACTTAGGTAACATATTTTGATCAAACATAACTTTACCCCACTTTCTTTCTGGTTATGTCGTCATGACCAGTTATATTTTATAACATTTTGTAAGCGTTGTCAATAACAAAATAACTATTTATAGTTCAAAAACATCTACACCTTGTAAAGGTGTATACAATTAGTTTTGTATCTTAATTACACTTATTCACCTAAATACATGAAAGCAACAAAGGAGCTTGCTTATAATTTTATATATGCTATAATAGATTTAATTACATCTCCGAATATCAATAGTGGGGGACCCAATCTCTTGGGGTGAATTGGTTATAACCAAAAGGATACTTAATGTCCTTAACCCGTCAGCTAACCTCATAGGAGTTATTAAGCGTATATTTTTTATATGCGTTTTTTTTATGATATAAGGAGGTAGAAAATGAATATCGAAACGCTTATTTTGAAACTCTCTATTGTGTTGTTGGTAGGATTTATCGGTTCTTTAATCGCACACAAATTATCTCTACCAAAAGTAACAGGATACTTACTCATTGGTATCCTACTTGGTCCAAGTTTATCCATAATCATTCCATCTTATGAAGGAATCATTACATTAGGTGATCAAGCTAGCCTATCTTTTCTAGTTGACATCGCTTTGGGTTTAATCGCTTTATCTATCGGGAGTGAATTTTCAAAGCGAAGTATCAAATCTATGGGAAAAAACATAAGTATTTTAACAACTTTTGAAGTGATTTTTGCTGTTACACTTGTTTTTATTGTCATGCTTTTGATACCTAAACCTAGTGATATACAAAATTCATATCAAATTTTCTCTAAAACAAATATCGCTTTTGCACTACTTTTAGCATCCATGTCAGCATCTACTGCTCCAGCTGCAACGCTGATGGTGATGAGGCAATACCGTGCTTATGGTCCAATGTCAAAACTCATCTTACCAATTACAGCATTGGATGATATATTTGGTATCCTAGTATTCGGATTTTTCATGGCATTTGCTAGAATTCTATTACCACATACTACTGATCCACATGTAACTTTAATGATCTTAAGTCCAGTGATAGAAGTGATTTTATCTGTATGTTTAGGCTTTTTAATTGGTTACACCTTTTCCATCATTTCAGATAAAGTCATCAAATTCCAAGATGATCTCCAAATCATGAGTCTTGCTGTCATATTGTTTAGTATTGGTATCTCAGCATTAATTAATTATTACTTAAACGTTTATGGTATTACCACTTCTCAATTACTGATGAATATTACTATAGGTGCAACCATAACAAACTTCAGTAAAAAACCGGAAAAAACGTATACATCAATTAATCAATTTTCATCTCCAATCTACCTTTTATTTTTTACACTTGCAGGTGCACGCTTAGACTTATCAATTGTAAAAGCAAACTATTTATTAATCATTATCAGTGTTTTTTACATCCTTGCAAGAGGTGCAGGTAAACTATTGGGCATCTTTATAGGCGCAAAAGTAACTAAATCTCCCCCTGTAGTTCAGAAATATTTAGGATTTGCTCTTTTACCTCAAGGTGGAATTTCTATTGGGCTACTAGCAATCGTTGAGTTAAAGTTGTTTTCACTTTATCCAGCGATATCAACTATTATTTTATTATCTATTCTAGTCTATGAATCACTCGGTCCAGTTTTTGCAAAATATGCTATTTCTAAAGCAAATGAAATAAATGGCATCGATACATTATATGTAAAGGAGGTAACATCATGAATGTTTTATTCATCATTTTAAATGACTTAGATCTACTTGACAATATTTTAGAGGATTTATATCACATCGGCATCAAAGGTGCAACCATCATCGATTCTGAAGGTATGGCAAGTGCTCTTAGACATGAGCCAATGTTTAAGATGCTATTTACAGGGCCTTTTCAAAAATCAGATGATGATCAAATGTCAAAAACCATTTTTTCAGTGATTGAAAATAGAGATAAATATGATAAAGCGGTAACCCTTGTAAAAAAACATCTTGAATCATCAACATATCATTCAAGTGGTTTTATGTTTAGTGTTCCTGTTTCGAATATCTACCCAATATCAAAACACTAATACTGATATCAGTCATTGAAATATTTAAAAAAGCCTTGATTTTCAAAGGCTTTTTTGATTATTTTTCATATTCTAATTGTGTTTCACTTATATTCTAACTAATCAAGCATATCAATATATGCTTTAAACTTTTCTTTTGGAACATAACATGTTTTATAATTGTTTTCGCATACTAGAATCTCATTACAAGACTTTGCGATATGATCTTGTTCTAAAACATCAATATAGACTCCATCATTTTGACACATAATATCAGCTATTTCAACTGTTTTATTTAATCTTGCGACAAGGGTTCTATTCTTTGTTTTATTATAGGTAATAGTATCTGGTGCTTTATCAAAATATTTGATAATGTCATCTCCACTAAATCCTGCTAAAACCATTGCATTATAAAGCGCTGTAACAAACCATACATTAATGTTTTTAAAATCACTCTTCTTAACACCATAAAATACTAATGAGAATCTAGTTAAGTCATTCATGATCACTAGTAATTTTTTTCTATCGTTTACTAAGTAATTAGCATGCCATGCATATAGATCAGAATCAGTATTTTTATTAGTGATATTTGGTTTTAAAAAATCTAAAAGTTTTTTTGTACATTGTATATGCATGTATATCCTCTCACTTCATATTATCAAATATATTATCATTTTTTAAAGTCTTGCATCATTTTCAAATTGACCATAATCAATTGAACAATCATCCCAAGACCTGAAAACACTTGTAAGATTATTCCATTATAATTGATATACTGTCCAGATACTGCATTTAAAAAAGAATTACCTGCAAAGTAATATTTTATTTCATTTTGACTATTAAAACCTGTAATAAAAGTTAAAAGTAATACCACAAAAATGATAAGATTCACTATATAAAACTTCTTCATATTTCTTCCCCCATTTTTCTTATTGTTTTCTATGATTATATCATATCATCAGAAACTCATACAATATTTGGAAGTTTTTTCATGTCACTCTTTTTTGGGGTAGTCTTTAAATTTTTTTGCTTTCTCAAGATCTTGATCCCAATTTGCTTTACTTTCATAGAAAATGTGTCCGCTAGGTTTGATATCAACATCTGAATCTAAGCTTCCCGCAGGCACAACTAACAATGTCCCATCCATTTGTATGTTTGGTAAAGCTGATCCACAAGTCTCACAAAAACTTTTGATGTGACCTTCACCCTTATGATTATATGTTTTTACATAATTTTCTCCTGATAACCATTTGAGTGTCGCCTTTGTTGAAAATAGGTTTGCTGCATGGGCAGAACCTGTATCTTTTCTACATTTCTCACAGTGACAAAGATAAAAGTCATCAAATATCCCTTCTATCTCAAAATGCACTGCACCACAAAGACATGAACCAACATGTTTCATCATTACCCCTCCATTCTTATCTATTTATACCAAAATAAAGAAAACAAAAACAAGTCACTATGACTAGCATAGTAACTTGTGTGAATGATCTAATGATGTTTTGTTAATGATTGAAATTATTATTTTTTGCCTGCAGGTTTAACTGGTTGTGCTGGTTTTTGAGCTGGTTTTGTAAA
>SWCB01000628.1_pt1 | contig 21088 bp, 18 predicted proteins | sample 4692901 | NCBI WGS metagenome assembly SWCB01 (sample SAMN10267276, study PRJNA491770) | bioreactor metagenome | isolation source: DHS bioreactor inoculated with subseafloor sediment | place: Japan: off Shimokita Peninsula | collected 2006-08 | reverse complement strand
ACTAACAATGAGCAATATCACTTGGGTTCGATGGAAACACCCTTTGCTTATTTTTATTGTAGGATTACTATTCATTAGCTCTTCAACCAATTGGTTAAGTTTCACTTTATTCAAAAATGATGTAGAACGTCGCTTGCATAGCTTACATTATTTCTACCAAGGTCGTTACCTCACTATTGATAAAGAAATTTACACATTAGCAAATAAACTAACTTTCACTTGTAACGTTAAAGACATTGAATTGATGCGAGAAAGCATTGAGGTCTCACCTGCCATTCAGCTACTGGAACTACACCTGCCTGATACAATGTGCTCTATCTATGGTACTGGTGCAGAGCTCATTAAGTTGTCACCTAATGCAGAAATGGTTGTCGAGAAAAACTTTAAGCTAGAAGCTTACCTCAACAACCGTTTAAAAATTACGATAAGTACTGAACGCGGCAGTTTTATTGCAATTACAGAACCCTTCGAACATATCTTTTTACAAAGTGAAATTTGCCAAGGATGTTTTGCGGTAGATTTAAATGTGGAAGATCAATATTTAACTTTATACGGTCGCGAAGAGAACACAGAATACCGTTATATTGCATCACAACAGTTTGCAAAACGAATATATGTAAATATCTATTCAACAGATAAAGGCATCAATCGAATGGCACGTTCAGACGTAATATTCGTTCAATCAACATTAATCATTATATTATTGTTAAGTTGTTTATTATTTGGACTTTTAAAAAGCCAGCGTCGTAACCTTAAAGATATGATTACTATTGGTTTGAAAAACAAAGAATTTATACCTTATTATCAGCCGATTATTGATTCTTCTAGCAAAACGATCGTAGGTTGTGAAGTGTTAGTGCGTTGGCAAAAACGCAATGGCGAAATTATTTCACCCAACCTGTTTATTCCCATCGCTGAGCATAACGGTCAAATATTCGATTTAACCTACCATTTACTGCGCGAAGTTGCCCGTGATTTAGATACCATGACCACAATACCCGATGACTTTTATGCCAGTTTGAATGTAGTGCCCGAGCAATTGGAAACCTCACATTTTGTCGATGATGTGTTCCAAATACTGGCATCACATCAGATAGAACCGCGTATGATTGCTTTTGAGGTAACAGAACGTACGCCGTTTAGTAACCTACAGCAAGCTGAAAAGGTCATCAGTACACTTAAGCGGCACGGTATAGATATCAAACTTGATGATGCTGGTACGGGGTATGGTGGTTTTAGTTACTTGCAAGCGCTACCTATCGATACATTAAAAATCGATAAAATGTTCGTCGATACCATTGGTACTGACGATGTGAAAAGTAAAATTCTTAGTTCAATTATTCTGTTCGGGCGAAATGCTGGGTTGAAGATGATAGCTGAAGGCGTAGAGACCAAAGAGCAAATAGCATACTTGAATCAAAAAGGCATTACGTTGATACAAGGCTATTATTATGCCAAGCCAATGCCGTTTTCAGAATTTGTTGATTATTGCGAAAAACATCTCGAACGCCACAATAAATTTCGCGATTAGCGACATAATATATTACTTCATTACTACAGTTATCTTAGGTGTTATTCAAATTTGCAATGTTTGTTTGATCATTTACCGCAACACAATTTCAGATAACGGCGTATAGTTACTTCATCGACAACGTGAATACCGCGTTGAAGCCACAATAATCCACTTATTATTATGGCGGGAGATGATGTTCCTCCTTTAACTGCCTTACTGAAGTTTACCCTTCTTATTAAGGATGATGGCGTCTAACAACATTGGCATAGAATGGCCAGAGGAAGCTTTTTCGTGGGTCCCTACATCCATAGAAAGCTGCAGTTGTTAGATCGTAATTATCCTCTACCGTTCTCTGCCCTTTATTTAAAGCACAATCATTCAATTTGTACGGTTCAATCGCTCGCCTTTATTAGACGCGATTTCACAATAACAACGAATTGAACGGTACAACGCTAGAACAGCAAATGAGGCAGAGTAATGCAATATTCAGCAGAAGTTCAAAACATGTGTTCTATCTCGCGCGGACCACAACATGCGTCTTCACCTATTCCTGTAGAAGGTCGCTGGGTTAGCCCGAAAGATGTAATTGCTATTTCCGGCGTTAGCCACGGTGTAGGCACATGTGCACCACAACAAGGCGCAGCAAAACTTACTCTTAATGTTAAAGATGGCATCATTGAAGAAGCCTTGATTGAAACTATCGGTTGCTCTGGTATGACGCACTCTGCTGCGATGGCATCTGAAATCATCACTGGTAAAACCATTCTTGAAGCCTTAAATACAGACCTTGTCTGTGATGCGATTAACGTGGCAATGCGTGAGATTTTCTTGCAGTACGTATACGGTCGCACACAAACGGCTTTCTCACTTGATGGCTTACCAATCGGCGCAGGTCTTGAAGACTTAGGTAAAGGACTACGTAGCCAAATTGGTACTCACTACGGCACGCGTGAAAAAGGCCCTCGTTACATGGAAATGGCAGAAGGTTATGTCACTAAGTTAGCACTGGATGACAACGATGAAATCATTGGTTATTCATTCGTTAACCTTGGAAAAATGATGGAGTTTATCGGCAAAGGGGCATCGGCTGAAGAGGCGATGGAACAAGCCTGCGGTCAATATGGCCGTTTCGACGAAGCGGTTCGCACTATCGACCCTCGTCACCAATAAACGCAGTCATACACGACTTACGCATCACATGCTATTACGCTGAATTTTGAGGATACCATCATGGCTCTATTTGAAAGTTACGACCGTCGCATCGACCAAATCACTCCAGTACTTGAACAATACGGTTTCGCGTCATTTGAAAAAGCACTGGAATATTGTAAAGAACGTAATGTTAACCCTTACGATATCGTAAAAGAAACACAACCTATCGCATTTGAAAATGCTTCTTGGGCTTACGTATTAGGTGCGGCTATCGCACTAAAAGAAGAAGCAAAAAATGCAGCTGAAGCAGCAGAATATATTGGCCAAGGCTTGCAAGCCTTCTGTATTCCAGGCTCTGTTGCCGAACAACGTCAAGTTGGTTTAGGTCATGGCCGTTTAGCCGCACGTTTATTGAATAACGATACTCAGTGCTTTTGTTTTCTGGCGGGTCACGAATCTTACGCAGCTGCTGAAGGCGCGATTAAAATAGCAATGAACGCTAACAAAGTACGTCACCACCCTCTTCGCGTAATCCTTAATGGTTTAGGCAAAGATGCTGCTTATATGATTGCACGTATTAATGGTTTTAATTACGTACAAACCCAGTTCAACTACGAAACAGGTAAATTGGATGTGGTATCAGAGCGTCGCTTCTCAACAAGCCAACGTGGTGACATTAATTGCTACGGCGCTGATGATGTACGTGAAGGTGTTGCTATTATGCACCGTGAAGACGTTGATATCTCAATCACTGGTAATTCAACCAACCCTACTCGTTTCCAGCACCCCGTTGCCGGTACATATAAAAAAGAACGTCTAGAAGCGAATAAAGCGTATTTCTCTGTTGCATCAGGCGGTGGTACAGGTCGTACTCTTCACCCTGATAATGTTGCGGCAGGTCCTGCTTCTTACGGGATGACGGATACAATGGGTCGCATGCATTCCGACGCCCAGTTTGCTGGTTCGTCATCTGTACCCGCCCACGTAGAAATGATGGGGCTTATTGGTATGGGGAATAACCCAATGGTAGGCGCAACGGTTGCCGTTGCCGTTGCGATAGAACAAGCGAAAAATTAAGCTGCACTATTATTGGATAAGTAGCGGGTCAAATACTCGTAAAATGATCAGATATTTGTTTAAATTGTTATAAAATCAAACACTAAATTCATATTTAGATAGCTTGAGTTAGGTGCGGATTTAACCAACCGCACCTTTAATTGCGCAACTTAATTGGTTATTTTGTAAAAAACCTCTAGAATTGTCCGAGTTTGATCACTTACGTTGGCTTCATTTTCAGAATTAAAGCCACTAAGTTAGTCCCATTCAGTCTTACAGCAGGTTGTTGCTGTAATCGGCGCAGTAAAGGAAACATGATGATTCAAGTTGTAGGTCACAAAAACCCAGATAGTGATAGCATCTGTTCAGCTCTTGTAGGTGAAGCACTTCTTAAAGCTCGTGGTTTAGAAGCAAAAGCCGTTCGTCAAGGCGAGCTTAACCGTGAAACTCAGCACATCCTAAAAACTGCTGGTGTTGATCAGCCAGAAATGTGTACTGGTGTTGCCGGTCAAAAAGTATGGTTAGTAGACTACACCGATCTTGCGCAAGCACCTGACGATATCGCAGAAGCTGAAATCGTAGGTATTGTTGATCACCACCGTTTGGGTGATGTGATGACAGTTAATCCATTAGAAGCATGGATTTGGCCTGTTGGTTGCACATGTACAATCATGTTCAACCTATTCAAGATGGAAGGTACTGAAATCACGAAGCCACTTGCAACATTAATGATGTCTGCAATTCTAAGTGACACAGTAGGTTTCGCTTCTCCAACATGTACTCAGAAAGATCGTGATGCAATTGCAGAGCTAACACCACTTGCTGGTGTTGAAGATCTTGACCTGTTCATCAAAGAGCTTCTAATCGCAAAAACTGACATTGAAGGTCTAACCGCTTCAGAGTTAGTTGAAAAAGATCTTAAAGCATACCCATTCAATAACCGTAACGTTGTTGTTGGTCAAATTGAGCTAGCAACACTTGAACAAGTTGACAGCATAATTGATGAGCTAAACGCAGATCTTCAACGTCGTTGTGACGAAGAAGGTTTAGCAATGGCAGCTCTAATGCTTACAGATATCACAACAAGTACGACACGCTTGCTATTTAAAGGCGAGTGGAATACGACATTAGAAACATTCGCAGACAATGGCGTACTTACAATGGAAAATACGCTAAGCCGTAAGAAACAAGGCTGGCCTTGGCTACAAAAAGTACTTTCGTAATTTAGCTAAAGTATTTATTAATTAGAGTAGGATAAGGTATTACTGTTTTATCCTCTCTAAAATAAAAAGCACAGCATTCGCTGTGTTTTTATTTATCACTTTTCAGCGTTGTTTTTTCATTTAAAATATCGGAAAAGTGTTCTAAAAATTGACGCCCTATGACTTTCCCTTCTAGATAATCAATTTCTAGATCATCTTCACTACTCAGCAGTGCACGACTTTTTAAACTACTTTCAGGTGCAATTTGAATGACTTTTAAACCTTCAGGAAGATTAACTAAAAACGCATTTAAATCATTATAGGTATAATAGTAACGCCTTAGCATATCCATCACTTCCGCACTTTTACTTTTTCCAGCCATTGATAAAAACCGTTCAATATTATTTGAAGCAAACAATGACCAATAAGGTGATTTGCTTTCATGAATAAGCTCTTCTGTATCACTGCTCGTCGTATCTATCTTTTCTCTATCATTAAGTTGATCAAATTTATTCATCATATCGAATACGCTCATATTACGATAATGACTGTCTTCATTATTAACGCGAGTTTCTTTCCATGATTCAAATCGCAGTGTTAAATCGCTATGTATATTTTTAATTTTATCCATTGGTTCATTAAGGCTTAGCTTCTCAATATACTGCGGAAGTGTTGCTTCTATTCTTTCTCGCCAATCATCAAATACACCTGGTGACTTTTCAGCACTACCGTCTGAACTGGTTTGTATCAGATCTTCATTAATCGGCTCTGTTCTTATCACAACAACTAACTCAGCCCCTTGCCTCCACGCTTCTTTCACCGGTACAGCAGCAGCAACACCACCATCAACCCATTCAAGATCATTGATATTCACTGGCTGATTATAAAGAACCGGAATGGCACAAGTAGCACGTAATACTTCTCGCCAGTTTTCTTGATACATAGGAAGGTAAATATCTTGAAGGGTATCTTTACGCGTTGCACATGCATAAGCATTACGGTGAATTAATGTCTTACGTGCTTGCTGAAAATCAAGAGGAGTATCGCCACCCGGTGAAATAGCTTGTAACGCCCAATCAAGATTTAATGGCTTTTGTTGGCTAAGGTATTTATAAAGATTAAAAAATTCATCATTCGTCGTGTAATTAACAATGAAGTTGTAACTGTAGTTAGGCTGGCGACTAAGAAAAGAAGATACCGTCAAGGCGCCAGCAGAAGTGCCAATATACAGTTCAAAAGGATCAAAACCAGCCTCCAAAAATGCATCAAACACGCCCGCAGTGAATATTCCTCTTTGACCTCCACCTTGAACAACTAAAGCAATTTTCTTTCGACGCGACTGAGCAATCTGCGTCGAAAATTCGTTAATAGTATGTAAATCAATAGAGCTTAAGCTAAACGACAGATGATTCGACATAATCCCTCTACAAAAAAGTCACCAGAACTCATTGTAGTAAGAATATCATTCCATGTTTAACGTAAACGGAACGACAAACACAAAACATTAACTATTATTAATAAGTTACATATTTATCGCACAATGTTACGCGCCAATTGCAGTTAACCCAAACCCAATTAGAATAGCAAAAACCACACCCGTTGTAATAAGTGCAAATTTTAGATCAGCTTCCATATTTTACATCCTCCCAAACCAAGCAGTTAACATATTATTAACTATAGTTTAGGGTGACTTCAAGATCCTTATCAATTTGTAAGCACGTTTTTAAGATAGCTGTCACAATTAAACCCACAATTCTAAAGGATATAGGAAAAATGTATGAAGCCATCAACGATTAGTACTTCAGTGTTAGGTATCATCGCATTTTTTTCTTCCCAAGTAGCCGCAGAGTACCCTGTACATATCACCCCTTTTGTTGGTTATACGTTCTCTGGTGATGTTACGGATGAAAATGGCATAAATATTCAGCCTGAAAACGACCTTCATTTTGCACTATCTGTTGAAACCGATGTTGACCCAGGAAGAGTTGGCTTATTTATTAGCTACTTACCCACAGAGACACAAGATTTTAAGAATGATACCTCTTTTACATACCTTCATTTTCAAAGCTCTCTGCGTTTCGAATTAATCCCTAAAATTGACACCTACTTTGGAGCCAGCTTAGGGGGAACTTTCGTTGATGCCGACTGGTCTGATAACAGTCTTTTATTCTCTGCGGGTCTGTTTGGTGGCGCCGAATACAAACTGCATAAAAATGCAAAAATTGTTTTTGAAACTCGATGGTTAGCAAACGTTATAGATAGCAATACATCTTCAATCTGTACCCTTCCAACGGGTGATGAAACCTGTAAAATTCACGTAGATTCGAAAATATTGAGTCAATTTCAAACAAATCTAGGGCTTAGCTTTACCTTCTAAAAGGCAGGATTAAAAGTTATGAAATATGGCTGATATTTTGCAAATCAGCCCCTACCTGCTAGTTTTCGCTTATTTTGCAGTCATTTTTACAACTATTAGAAAATAAAATAAAACACTGCAGGATAGACAGTACCCAGTGATTAACTTCAATTATTAACCCACCAACCGCCCTATTCAACAATCATTAGAGTAAAAAACCAAACGTTAACACCTTTGGAGCAGGTCGTTAACAAAGGTACACTCTATTGATTTACATATTGTCTCTGGTTAGTCTCAACTCATCAGCGTGGCTTATCAAACCAGATGTCACGACTTAGGATTCTGATTTAGAGAATAAATCTCTAAGAATATTTAGTTTCATAGTGATTAGCAGTACATAAGGAGATGTTTATGAAGCGAGAACAATGGGGCTCTCGTCCCGGTTTTATCTTGGCAGCGGTTGGTTCAGCCATTGGCCTAGGTAACATTTGGCGATTCCCATACATGGCTTACGAGAATGGCGGCGGCGCATTTTTTATTCCTTACCTTTTCGCCATGATTTCAGCCGGTATTCCATTTATGATTATGGAATTCACTTTAGGTCATAAACTTCGTGGTGCTGCACCTCGTGCTTTTTCTAAGCTAGGTGTAAAACTTGAGTGGCTTGGTTGGTTCCAAGTATTTATTGCTGCAATCATTGCTGTTTATTATGTCGCAATTATCGGTTGGGCAATTTCATATTTAGGGTACTCGTTCACACAAAGTTGGGGGACCGATACTAATGCCTTCTTCTTTAGTGAATACCTACAGCTAGGTGAAAACTCACCAAGTAAGCTAGGCAATTTGCAAATGCACATTGTTTTACCAATGGTATTAGCTTGGGGAATTACTTTTGCGGCAATCTTTACCGGTATTAAAGGCGGTATCGAACGCGCAAGTAAAATAATGATGCCTCTTCTATTCCTTATGGTTATAGGCTTAATAACACGTGTTGTTTTCCTACCTGGTGCACTAGATGGTATTAACTACCTATTCGAACCAGACTTTAGCAAGATCACAGACCCTACGGTTTGGTCAGCAGCTTACGGACAGATATTCTTCACATTGAGTGTCGGTTTTGCCATCATGATTGCTTATTCAAGTTATTTGCCAGAGAAGTCTGACATTAATAACAACGCATTCATGACGGTACTGATTAACTGTGGTTTCTCTATTACTTCTGGTGTGCTTATTTTCGCAGTATTGGGTTATATGGCTCAAGACCAAGCGAAACCACTAACAGAAGTTGTAACGGCAGGTGTAGGTCTAGCGTTTGTTACTATTCCAGCAGCCATTAATCTACTACCAGCACCGTATATACTTGGTCCACTATTCTTCTTGGCGCTTGTTGTTGCAGGTTTGAGTTCACATATCTCAATCATTGAAGCAGTAACGTCAGCTGTTATTGACAAGCTAAACTGGTCACGTAAGAAAGCAGCTTCTGTTGTTTGTGGTGTAGGCTTTGCGGTATCAATGGCATTTGCAACAAATGGCGGTCTGCTTCTGCTTGACCTTGTGGATTACTTCATTAATAACGTTGCACTACTTGCAAGCTGTCTAATTGAACTTATCGTTATCGGTTGGTTACTTAAGATTTCAGATATTCGCGATTACGCCAATGATATCTCTGACTTTAGTATCGGTAAATGGTTCGAAATTTGTATTCGCTTCATCAGCCCAATAATGCTTGCGGTAATTCTTGCAACGAATCTTTGGAAAACATTCAACGAAGGTTACGGTGGTTATGAAATGTCTGACCTACTGATGCTAGGTTGGGGTTTGGTTGCTGCAATGTTTGTTGTCGCGGTTATCATCAACGTAACGTCTAAATCACCAACCCAACAGGAGAGTTAATTATGACTACAGGTGCAATTATAATGATGCTGTTTGGTTTTGGTATCACATGGGGGGGCGCAGCATACTGCATCTCCATTGCGATGAAAAAGAATCAAGAGTAATTCAGACATACATAACAGCTAGAAAATAAATAAATGCTAATCAATTCGTTGATTGGCATTTTTATTTTACGTTCTAGACATAAACGAGTTATGGTATTTACTCAAAAACCCGCATTAACTGCCCTTCACACAGCCAAGCTGCTTTTGCTCTTAATCGGCTATTTTACGAACTTATCGTGATTATTGTTACGATTAAATGCTTGATGTAACTATGAGACATACGATCTTAGATCATTGAATACAACGTTAGCTGCAACAGGTCGATTGTATAGTTTGATATGAGTCGTAAATCAAAACATTAAAATACCTCCAAGGTGAAAGAGTAATTAAAGTGAGCTTTTTATATTGGAGGCTAATATGAGTGCTTACCATTACAATGGAATAAAGCCGTTGTCACAAATGAAATTTACTATGTCGAGTAATCATTGTTTGTATGTAGTAAGCGACAGTGACGTAGTCGAATTGGCTAAAATAAATAAGATTGATTATATTGATGTTTTAAGGACAACAAGTGGTTATGTGGCAGCTTCATTAGATTCAAATATACTACATAAGCTTGTTAAAGATTTAGGATTTACTGGGCGAGCTTATGAAAAAATGGTTAATGGCAAGAAGTATGTCATTTTCAAAGGAAAGCCGGGGCAGCGTAAAATATTTACTGGAACAAGATATTTAAGCACTAATGCAAAAGTTGTCGATATGATCGTAGGGCAAAGAGGAATAAAAACGTCAGCAATACAGGGAGCTCGTCTAACAATTTTTCTTACTGTTCCTTTAATCGTGCTTCAGCATGTCCTAAAAGATAGATTTTTATTGAATGATTTAGTTGCAGACCTGTCGGTTTCTCTTATAAAAATCGGTATATCAAGTATCGTTGGGGCAGTTTTTGCAACAGGAGTAAGTGCAATTACAACAATTGCGGCGGCACCCGTGGCATTAGCCATAGTTGTTGGCTTAGCCGCGAGCTATGCGCTTGATCGATTAGATAAAGAATATAGGATTACAGAAAAGCTTGCTAAGTTACTTGAGGATAAGGCGATGAAACAATCAAAGAAAACTGCTTGGGAGGTCGAGGATAAGTTGAGGTGGCAAATTGCAAATAGCCAAGCTGTAGGTAAAGGAATCTATTATTAAAATGAGGATTTTAATTTTATTAACATCATTATTAGTTTCCACATCATTAAATGCAATGGTGGATATAAACTGCATTATGATTCACGAGTCAAGTCAAACAGAAGTTATTAAAAAAGAAGTATCATTAGAAGCCTCTGACACATTGAACCAATTATATAAGTTTGAAAAAGTTATGGTTGGCATCAAGCCTCATGCCGTTATAAATATAGATGGTAATGAAAGTATATCCTCATTTAAGGTTATTCTAGAATCAAATGATGGATTTACTGCATCAGCTATTGGTGAAGAAGTTTTTAATCATGATAGTTCTGTCAGTGTTTCGTTATCAAATGAACAGTGGTCACTTTTAACTGAATGTTATCAAGTTCAATGATTATTAACGTTGCATTGTCAGTTTGTTTACTTGCATTAAGTTGGTTTGTTTTTAAAATCAGTATGGCTGTTTATAAAGAACCAATAATAAATGAAAATGTTGTGGGTTTTAAAGTTAAGGTTATTTTTCTTCTTATACTTCTTATTACTGTTACATTATTACTTTTCAATATTGGTGTTCTTTTGAATGATGGGCTTGTTAGTGTACAGTACCGTTTTGGCGGTTCTGGCTATGGCCCTTACTCTTTTTCACTTATTGGTTTGTTAATGTCAATTGCAATCTTTTTATCTTGTCTAGTTGTGAAGTTGATTAGATTACCACACTAAATTTATCACTTACTTTTAGCTGCTACAAGGCAATCAAAGGGGGCGCGTTACACTCGGCGGTTTTGGTATGGTGTTCAGTGTGCTTGGTGAGTTAGCCGTAGCGTAACTTATGTTAAACGTTAACTATACAAGAAAGAATAAGCTACTCGGCAGGAAATTTTTGCTTCTGATGCAGTACGCGCATTATACGAATGATTGAGCCTTCAACCCAGTAAGATACAATCATTGATACCTCTGGAATAATGAGTAAACGACCTCGAATACCTTCTCTTTGTACACCCATCAAAGGGGGAACGAGTAAGTTTTCGACTTTATCTTCAATAATCTGGTCAGTTCGTTCAGCGGCTTCGGGATTAAAGTCATAGAGAAATTCAAAAAAATTCTCACGGTCGTTAAGTGACTCTTCTTCCCAAAGTATCATGCTTGACCTCGATTTCGAATCTTAGCTTTGCGTGCATCCATACGTACTTTTGCGTCTTGCTGTTCAATAAATACAGCTTTTCCTGAATCAAACTTTTCAAAAGCAGCATTTACTTGCTCTGTAAGCCAAGCATTATGAGTCATTGTTTTACGCTGCTGTTCGGCTAGTTGCTCTATCAGTTCACGGCAAGCATCACTCAGTGTACTACCTTGGCTTTCTGCCATTAATTGAGCCAAACGTTTAGTTTCTTCATCAACACGAAACTGGATTCTAGTATCCATAAGTAAACCTCTTATTTTGTGTGTACAAATGTCAGCACTAACATTACAAGGTGACAATTATAAGGTGTTAAGAAAAAACTCAAAACGCTTGGTATTATAATTCCTGCAATGACCTAAAGGCATTTGAGCCGGTAGTTGATCTGGTTCCCGTTAATACTTTATTTGAAGTGATACTTAAACCATTTGGGGAAATTAGATTTTCTTTGGCAATTATCCACCCTACCCAACTTTCGCTTATACCTACCTCTCTTCCTGTATACATTCTCATTAATCGTTTACATTCCAGCGGTATCTCTTAACCTCCATCTCATCGCGTGATGGCTCTCACACTCTTAGAAGAGCTGAGCGCGATAAGATCTTCTATAAATTGTGATGCCTTGCAAGTTTACCCATTATAGAAGCGACAAAAATTAAGTAGATTCAGGATGAATGAATCATTCTGATAAAGAATCGTTTTCTTTATCACAATCATCTCGTTACAATTGACACATAAAAACAAACATTGATCAATCAAGGATAGGCAATGAAGTTATCTGCTGTAATTCTTTCACTCGTACTTCTTCCAACAACGGCACTGGCATCAACAACTAGCTGTGAAAGCGACAAATACCACCAGTATGTCGATGCATCATTAAGCTGGTATCAGAGTTTGGTTGATTTGAGTATTAAACAAGATGAAAGCCTTCAAGAAGTGGGTGACTGGTTTTTAGCTGGTCGAAAACATCACTTTGAATTGAATCGTGAAGCGGTTGATTGGTACTTAGAAAACGATAAAGCCAAACTTGACCTTACCCAATCGGTTGAATCTTGGTTACAGCTAACTCAGCAAGACGTTAAAAAACTATCAACACAACAAGATGAACTTGGTCGCTATGCAAAAAAAGCATTTGATGACCGCCAAAGTACGCCTCATAAGAAAAACTATGAGCTACGCAGTGCCTTTGCTGACTTACTGACCCACCCTGTCAATATTGATAAGCCTCTGAATGCTTACAATGAAGAAATGACGAAAATTGCAGCTATCGAGTGTAATTAGCACTATTAATAGTTACGTTATATTAGTAGCAACGTTATTTAATTGCTGAAATATAAAATGCCCGCAACTTCATTGCTGCGGGTTTTTTATTTGCTCATATATACCCGACTTTAAGCTGTTCGTTTCAGCGAGAACCCAGCACCTTGAGGTGACTTGGTATATAAGTATTAATTATCATTAACACCGTAATTATTCAGCTATGTTTTTGATATAATGTTAAATTTGTCATTTAACATTATATTGACATAGCGTATTCTTGCTTTGCGTATAAGAACAGCACAAAGTAAAATTCAACTTGCATACTCTGTATGCCATATAAAAATATACGTTATATACCTTTTTATTTAACAGCATTGTTTTTCACAGGAGTGGTAATGAAGCCTCTTTCTATGGGTCTGCTTCTCGCAATGACCTCGACATCAGTTTGGGCTAATCCTTTAGCTCAGTGGGAGCAAGGATTCAGCGGCGATATTTCATTGCTTACGGGTTTTAGCAACACTAAATCACAATTCAATACCGATATAGAATCAACCCCCTCTCTAGAAAGTTCTGGTGAATCTGATACTAAAGCACTTATCGCCCCGCTAGGTGCGATTCAATATACTTTCGCTTCAGATAAACAAATTTTCATCGGTACTAGCCGATCTGATTTGGCGTTAGGTCGTTTCCACATTGAGGCAGGTTACCGTCAAAGATTTGAAGGTAATGGCATGGTGAGCTTAAGCTATGTACCTGGCATTATTGGGACTAAAACATGGGAAGACCCCTTTTTAGTGAATGAAAACCGAACTGAAACAGATACAAAAATTAAAGGGTTCCGTTTTCAATACAAAAATATACTGGGTTCTAACTTCTCAATGGAAACATCTGTTGGGCAGCAAGAAATTGATTCTGAAAAAAGTGGTCAAAAACAAAACTTGTCAGAAACAGAAATAGCCTCATTAGATCGTGAAGGTAATATCATTTATTTAGAGGGGGCTTATCGCCAATCTATCGCTCGAGGGCGATTCTTACGTGGTGCGTTGAACTATACCCGACTTGATGCTGATGGCGACGCGATGTCATATGATACCTATGGTGCACAACTTAGTATTATACAGATGTTACCTAGCTCTAGCCTCGTGCTAACGTTTGGCTATAAAAATGCACAATACGAAGCAGAGAACCCTGTATTTGATGAAAAGCAAAAAGATGATCTGTGGAGTGTCTTTTTAGCGTATGAATACAATGAGCCTTTTGGTTGGACAAATTGGGGACTAGTATCATTGATTGGTTATAACACAACAGACTCCAATATCAATTTCTACAACGAAGACACCCTAATGGCCACTGTGGGTATCAACTATAAGTTTTAATATCAAAACATCAAAATAGTTAATTGGTGTAACTATATCGATGATCTTGAAGGTTTTTATGTGAACAGTTAGTAGCAAATATAGAAATATTTCGAGACATCGATGCCAATTTCTATTAAATTAGCATCAATTTGCCGAAGTTAATCAAAAGTAACAAGTCATTATGGCAGTGGATAATAGAAAAGCCGATGCGACTTTAGAGTCATTACATCGCATTTTTACGGTGCCGGAAGCACCTGAATCAACCCTAGGGCTGATCGAGCAAAAAATCTCACAAAACCTAAATGAATTTTTGGGTACGCATATTGCTGCGCGCGAAAAGCCGCTTATAGAGATTGAAAAGGATTTCTCGTCTGCTGACATTCCAGAAAATCCTAGTTTTGTATCCGATCACACTCAATTTTTGCTGACTAAGCTTGTTGCTCAGTCGGTTCATACGTCTGCACCAAGCTTTATTGGCCACATGACGTCTGCCCTACCGTATTTTTTGATGCCGTTATCAAAAATTATGATCGGTCTAAACCAGAACTTGGTAAAGATTGAAACCTCAAAAGCATTCACTCCCCTAGAACGCCAAGTTTTAGGCATGATGCACAACTTAATTTTCAATGAAGAGACAAGTTTCTATCAGCAGTGGATGCACAGTGCAAACCATTCATTGGGTGCTTTTTGTTCTGGCGGCACAATTGCCAATATTACCGCACTTTGGGTAGCACGTAACAATGTGTTAAAGCCAGATGGTGAGTTTAAAGGTGTGGCAAATGAAGGTCTATTCCGTGCAATGAAGCATTACGGATATGATGACCTTGCAATACTTGTCTCTGAACGTGGTCACTATTCACTAAAAAAAGCAGCTGATGTCTTAGGTATTGGCCGTGATTGTCTTATTCCAATAAAAACGGATGACAATAACCGAATCCGAGTTGATGATCTAACAGCTACGCTCCAATCTCTAAAAGAAAAGAATATTAAGCCATTCGCCATTATTGGTGTGGCTGGCACAACTGAAACAGGAAATATTGATCCGCTAGACGAGTTAGCCGATATTGCACAAGCGCACGATTGTCATTTCCATGTCGATGCAGCTTGGGGCGGCGCGACCTTAATGTCGAATAAATACCGTTCTTTATTAAAAGGGATCGAACGAGCAGATTCGATTACTATTGATGCGCACAAACAGCTGTACGTACCAATGGGAGCTGGGATGGTTATCTTCAAAAACCCAGCTTTGATGACATCTATTGAACATCACGCTGAGTATATTCTACGTAAAGGATCTAAAGATCTTGGTAGCCATACTTTAGAAGGTTCACGTAGTGGTATGGCAATGCTATTGTTTGCAAGTTTGAATATTATTAGCCGACAAGGCTATGAAATGTTGATCAACAACAGTATTGATAAAGCAAAACATTTCGCAAATATGATTAAGCAAGATCCCGATTTCGAGCTAATTACCGAGCCGGAATTATGCTTGCTCACCTATCGATATGTTCCCGCAGAAACGCAGCAAGCCCTAACGATTGCGAATGCCGAAGATAAACATCTATTACATGATGCACTTAATGACCTTACGAAATTTATTCAAAAGCGTCAGCGTGAATCGGGTAAATCTTTTGTATCACGTACGCGTTTAACACCTGAAAAGTGGAACCACAAAATTACAACCGTTTTCAGGGTTGTACTGGCGAATCCACTAACGACGGATGATATTTTACAAGATGTTCTAATCGAGCAAAAAGAACTCGCGAAAGAAAGTGTGCATAGTTTGCCGCGTTTGTTAACTTTAACTAAACGTATTTTGGCAAATAACTAGCTATCAATTATACCCTGCAGCCTCAAATATAAACCTCAAACAGTCTGAAAATTTCAGGCTGTTTTGGATATTACACTCTCGATTCTAATCAAATTCCCCCATCAACGGTCTACATTATTTATCGATATATAATGCTATATTTCAATAATGTCATAACCGTAACATTTCGAATTATTTAGCTGTTACCATTTCGATATGCATGTTAATGGAACGACGCCTCATGTAACGAGGCCGTAAAATTCATCGCATGAAAATCAAAAATACAGCGTAATTATTTGGTCTTGTTATTAATGCTCTAAAAACATACAGTTAGCATTTATTCCCAAACTCAACAAAAGTTGATTAAAATCAACAAAAGTGCAGTTAAATCGCCATGAAAAAGCCGACACATAGAATGCGTCGGCTTAAATAAAGGCTCGTTTAAATGACTTTTTAGCCAGCCATTTTAACGTTCATTTTCGTGAATTTAATCGCCAGCAAACATGTAACCTTCACCATGAACGGTAACAAAAATTTGTGGGTTTTTCGGGTCAACTTCCATTTTCGAACGCATTCTTCGAATCAGAACATCGATAGTTCTATCATTAGGAGCCTCTACACGATGGCTCAACATATTCAGAATTCTTTCACGACTTAATACAACATTTTGGTGCGAAGAAAACGCCACTAAAAGCTCATATTCAGCTTTAGTTAACTTCACTGGCTGACCGTTATGAGTCAATGCTCGTCTGTTAATATCAAATTGCCAATCACTGAAACGAATGATGTTATCTTCATGTATTTCAACTAACGTTTCACTGCGCGCTTTTTCGACTAAGCCCATGCGCCATAATAAGTTTTTCACTCTTACAAGCAGCTCTCTTAGCTCGAACGGTTTCGTCACATAATCGTCGGCACCCATCTCTAAACCCACGATACGATCGATGCTATCGGTACGACCGGTGACAAGAATAATACCCACCTCTGAGCGGCTTCTTAGTTCACGTGTAAGCAGTAAACCATTCTCACCAGGCAAGTTAATATCGAGCATAATGAGATCGATATTTTCGACCATCATAATCTCTCGCATCTGCTCGCCATTCTCAGCTTGGCTTACTTGGTAACCCTCATTTTCAAAATACCCAACAAGTTTGGTTCGGGTAACAATTTCATCTTCTACAACAAGTACGTGATGACTCATTTTTATCTCTTTTATTGTGTTTTTATCGCCTGATAAAACGTTAGCACATCCCATTACCATTCACAATTTTTCATAAACCGATGCTTACTGTTAATTCTTGCCATTAACCTTATTCACATCGTGGACTTATTATCACCCCATAAAAATTTAACTACCTCCGTACTACGGAGGCAATTCTTTATTCATGGAATATTCCACATATGAAAAAACTTTGGCAAAAGTTAATAAAACCAAGCAGCAAGTATTCGATTCTTGCGTTGGTATTAGTCGGTATCGGTATCACGCTAGCGGGTACATTCACTGTACACAAAGGTTTTGAGTTTGCTTCAACTACAGAATTCTGTACCTCTTGTCACACCATGCAAGGTAACTACGAAGAGTATAAACAAACTATTCACTTTAAAAATGCCTCTGGTGTACGTGCTGAATGTGTTGATTGCCACCAACCAAAAGACTTGCCAGGTAAGATATTCCGTAAGCTAGAAGGCGCAAAAGATCTCTACCACCACTTTATTTCAAAGAAAGTGGATACGCCTGAAAAATTCGAAGAACACCGCTTAGGAATGGCACAAGCTGTTTGGGCTCGAATGGAAGGCCAAAACTCGAAAACATGTAAAAGTTGTCACGCTTACGATTCGATGGATCATTCAAAACAGTCGGCTAAAGCTGCGTTTGAAATGAACAAAGCAGCCGCTGAAGATATGAACTGTATCGAGTGTCACAAAGGTATTGCCCACGAGTTACCTAACATGGCGGGTGGCTTCCAAAAAGATTTCGAAGAACTGCAAACAACAGCTAAATCTCAAGGTGCTGCTGCAGAAAAACTTTACTCTTTGGGTGAAAAAGATCTTTTCGCAACCAACAACGCTGATGCTAAATCAGAAGGTAAGCTATTACCGGCTTCTGAAGTCATCGTTCTTGAACGTAAAGACGACATGCTGAAAGTACAAGTTGACGGCTGGTTAGAAAAAGCAGGCAAAGGTCGAGTACTCACTGAATACATGGGTAAACGTGTCTTTAAAGCAACTATTCGTGGCGACGTAAAAGCGGGTGAAAAGTTACTTGAAGAGCAAACTGACGTTTCAACCGATATTGTTTGGCAACACGTTTCTGTTGAAGCATGGATCAGCCCTGATGACATGATCGATAGCATTCAACCTATCTGGAATTACGCAGAAGACATGTATGGCTCAACCTGCAATGCATGCCATGCTGCACCAGCACCGGACCATTTCACTGCAAATGGCTGGATCGCAAGCCTTAATGCAATGAGTGCTTACTACCGTTTAACTAAAACTGAAGAGCGTACTTTGCTGAAGTACCTACAAAATCACGGTAAAGATACAGGCGGCGCTGGCGCCCACTAATTCCTAAGAGGCGGGTTAATATTTTTAACCCGCGTTATTGCACAGAATTTCAAATTTAAGGATCGCGTCTATGACGAATCAAATTCTAAATAAAGGTGTTTCACGCCGCCGCTTTTTATCTGGTCTGGTTACAGTCAGTGCAGCATCAGTAGTAGGAACAAGCCTACTTGCACCACGTCAAGCAATGGCAGCAACTGATAGCAAAGCTACGTTCACAGGTAATGTGCTGTCTGGTTCTCACTGGGGAGCATTCCGCGCCAAAGTTGTTGATGGTGTTTGGGTAGATACAGTTCCATTCGAGAAAGATTTACACCCTACTCCTATGATTAACGGTGTACGCGAGGTTGTTTACAACCCTGCCCGTGTTAAATACCCAATGGTTCGTATTGATTGGCTAAAACACGGTTACAAATCTGACACTACACAACGTGGTGATAACCGTTTTGTACGTGTGCCATGGAGCCAAGCGCTTGATTTCTTCTACCACGAACTAGAACGTGTACAAAATAACTATGGTCCTAGCGCACTTTACGCAGGTCATACAGGTTGGCAGTCAGTTGGTAAGCTTCACTCTGCTGGCACTATGATGATGCGTGCTATTGGCCTACACGGTACTTACCTTGGCAAAATGGGTGACTACTCAACAGGTGCAGCACAGGTTATTCTTCCGTACGTTGCTGGTGCAATGGAAGTATACGAGCAGCAAACATCTTGGCCTTTGGTTCTTGAAAACTCAGACACAATTGTTATCTGGGGTTCAGATCCGATTAAGAACCTTCAAGTAGGTTGGTTAGTTCCAGACCACAGCCCATATGCTTATTACCAAGAACTTGCTGAAAAAGTAAAGAACAAAGAAATCAAAGTAATTTACGTTGATCCTGTTCGTTCTGAAACTCAAAAGTTTGTTGGTGGCGAGCAAATCGCTGTTAACCCGCAAACTGATCTACCGTTGATGTTAGCTATCGCGCATACCTTGTATACCGAGAACCTATACAACAAAGATTTCATTGCTGATTACACGACTGGCTTCAAAAAGTTTGTCCCTTACCTAACAGGTGAGAGCGATGGCGTTGAAAAAACACCAGAGTGGGCTGAAAAAATCTGTGGCATTAAAGCAGATGAAATTCGTGCACTTGCTCGTCAAATGGCATCTGGTCGTACTCAGATCATTGGCGGCTGGTGTCTACAGCGTATGCAACACGGCGAGCAATACGCGTGGATGCTAGTGGTAGTTGCTGCAATGCTAGGTCAAATCGGCTTACCTGGTGGTGGTTTCGGTTTCGGCTGGCACTACAACGATGCAGGTTCTATCACATCAAATGGTCCATTAATGTCGGGCTTTAGTGGTGTAACAGGCGTTGATCCTATCCACAACGGTTCATACAAAGGCTACTCAAGTTATATCCCAGTAGCACGTTTCGTCGACTGTATCGAGAACCCAGGCAAAACAATCCAGTGGAATGGTCACGACGTTACATTCCCTGAAATGAAGATGGCTATCTTCTGTGGTAACAACCCATTCCACCACCATCAAGATCGTAACAAGATGATCAAAGCATGGCGTAAGCTGGAAACGGTTGTATCAGTAGAGCACCAATGGACCGCGACTTGTCGTTTTGCAGATATCGTTTTACCTGCAACAACAACGCATGAACGTCATGACATCGAACAATACGGTAACCACTCGAATGCAGGTATTATCGCCCTGCCTAAAGTCGTTGAACCTATGTTCGAAGCAAAAGATGATTTCGATATTTTCCGTGAACTATGTCGTCGCTTTGATCGTGAAGAAGCATTCACCGGCGGTAAGACACAAATGGAATGGATTGAAGAAATCTATAACGGTGCACGTTTACAAGGCCGTGGTCTTGGCGTTCGTATGCCTAACTTCAAGAAGTTCTGGGATGAAGAAGGTTTCATTGAGTTCCCTGAAGGTGCTGAATGGGTACGCCACGAATCATTCCGTAAAGAACCAGATCTAGAGCCTCTAGGTACCGCTTCGGGTCTGATTGAAATCTACTGTAAGACAATTGCTGATATGGGTTACGACGACTGTCAGGGTCACCCAATGTGGTTTGAAAAGAATGAGCGTAGCCACGGTGGTCCTCAGTCAAACAAGTTCCCATTGAACATGCAAAGCACGCACCCTAACCACCGTTTACACTCACAGCTATGTTCATCGACAGAGCTTCGTGCAAGTTATGCTGTTGCTGATCGTGAGCCTGTTTACATCAGTGCTATCGACGCAAAAGCGCGCGGCATTCAATCTGGTGACGTTGTACGTGTATTCAACGACCGTGGTGAAGTACTAGCAGGCGCAGTAGTGACTGAAGACTTTAAATCGGGTGTTTGTCGTATTCACGAGGGCGCATGGTATAGCCCACTTGAAGGCGGTAAACCAGGCACGATTTGTACTTATGGCGATCCCAACGTTCTTACTCAAGATGTTGGTTCATCAAAGCTTGCGCAGGCAACAACAGCGGCATCGGCTCAAGTAGATATCGAAAAATACACTGGAAAACTTCC
>SWCB01004758.1_pt1 | contig 21175 bp, 19 predicted proteins | sample 4692901 | NCBI WGS metagenome assembly SWCB01 (sample SAMN10267276, study PRJNA491770) | bioreactor metagenome | isolation source: DHS bioreactor inoculated with subseafloor sediment | place: Japan: off Shimokita Peninsula | collected 2006-08 | reverse complement strand
TCGCCGGTATTACTATGACAGTCAATGGCGACACCGTTTCTGATGTTAAAATTAGCGGTAAAGCTCTGAACGAGAAAGAAACTTACCGTTTCACGATTCCTTCATTCAATGCTGCTGGCGGTGACGGCTACCCGAACATCACCCAGTACCCGACATTTGTAAACACTGGCTATGTTGACGCTGAAGTGCTTAAAGATTTCATCGAATCTAAAGGCGCAATCGACGTGACTGCATTCCAGCCAAATGGCGAAATTGTATACAAATAAATATGGATTTTTTGCCCTGTTAGGGATAGCAGGGCTTCTTTAAGGATAGAAATAATGAAAAAATCAATTCTCGCACTAGCCATCGGTACTGCTGTGTCGTGCGGTGCTCAAGCTGAAGTCTTAATCTCTGAACTCGTAGAAAACGGCAATGATAAAGCTGTAGAAATTTATAACTCGGGCAGTGAGCCAGTTGACCTATCAAGCTACACGTTATTACAGCGAAACAACCAAAAAGCAAAACTATCGGAATCTCGTACAGCGCTATCAGGCACTCTTGCGTCAAAAGGTGTTTTTGTTATTGCACATTCTCAGCTCACAGAAAAACTTCCAGAAGGAACAGTCGATCTAACAGTAGGTCTGGCGTTCAATGGTAAAGATGGCGATGCGGTTATCTTAGAAAAAGATGGCACAGCTATTGATATCGTCGGCTACGATGATGCAAGTGGTGATGTATTTGAAAATAAATCACTACAACGTCTCAATGCTGATACAGCTTCCCCTACTATGGCCTTTAACGCAGCTGACTGGGAAGATGCAGGGCAGGGCATCTATACAGGTATTGGTAGCGGTGTTATTAAAGCACCAACCCCTCCATCAAATATTGTTAGCTCGACTATTCAAGAGATTCAAGGACCTGATTGGGCATCAACAATCGATGGTATTGATGTACCGAGCAAAGTCTATGAATCAACTAATTACCACGAAGTAACTGGCGTAGTTACTGCTATTCAACAAAATGCACTTGGAACCGATCTTAAAGTCGGCTTCTTCATGCAAGCGCCTAGTGATGGTGACGCACTGACTTCCGACGGTATCTTCGTCGAAACAAGCAAAATCACAGATATCACTGTTGGTTCTGAAGTCACTGTTGTCGCAAAAGTAAAAGAAGACTGGGGCTGGACAAAACTCGTCAATGCTTATTCAGTAACAAAAACAGATTCAGCAGATTCTGTGCTAGCAGCGACACCTCTACGCGTACTTGAGTCAGACGAAGACTTTGATTTTACGCTAGAACGTCATGAAGGCATGCTGATTCAATTCGACAAAGAATCTGACATGCGTGTCAGCCGCACCTTTGGTTTCGACTTCGGTCCTAAACGCAACAACATGGTTGTATCCAACGGTCAGGTAAACCTGCACCCAAACCAGAACAACGCCCCTGTTGTTCATGACAGCACTATCGATACTGACCCCGAGAAACAAACTGACTGTAACAAAGACAAGCGTATTCTCGTTGAGTCTTTCGAAGCTGTCACAAAAGGGACTCATATCCCTTGGTATCCAGATTTTGGCTTAGTCAGCGCAGTACCAATGCCAGACGGCACAACAACGACAGATGATTACGTTCGCGTCGGTGATGTACTTGACGGTTTTGAAGGTGTGGTTAGTTATTCTTGGAATGATTACCGCTTCTATGTGACCAACACAGTGACAAAAGATAACTTCGCCCGTGAAGGCTCTGAACGCACACAAGCACCAGTACTAAAAGAAGGCGGCGACCTCCGCGTAGCAACCTTCAACGTTCTGAACTACTTCAACTCACCGTTTGGCGGCGATAGCAACCCAACAGATAGTAACCGTGGCGCGCTAACCGAGCCAGAATTCCAGCTACAGGGTGACAAAATTGCCCGCGCAATCATTGCTGTCAATGCTGACATCGTCGGTCTGATGGAAATCGAAAACAACGGCTTTGGTGAAAATTCAGCGGTTGCGCACTTAGTGGCCAAGATCAATGCCCTCATTGACGATGAAAAAGAACACTACTCATACGTTGTTGGCAATGAAGGCGATAAATATGTCGGTTCTGATGCGATTGCTAGCCAGGTAATTTTTAAAGCTAGCAAAGTGTCGCTGGATACCTATCGTTTAATCGAAATGCCTCAACAGCACGCGCCTACAACTGGCAGTGAAAGCGGAGATAACTACCAGCGCGATACCATCACGCCAACATTCAAAGTCAACGGTACAGATGAGAAAGTGACTGTCGCTGTTAACCACCTGAAGTCTAAAGGATCTAAGTGTTGGGAAGACGCAGCACCTGTCGCTGAAGGCGGCCAGGCAGGTAAAGACCCTGATAAGCAAGGTTCTTGTGAAAACTTCCGCGTATCTGCTGCTTTCCATCTAGGTAAAGAGCTAAGTAACATTGATGGTTACAAACTGATCCTTGGGGACTTGAACTCTTACGGTAACGAAGATCCAATCATGGTTCTTACTAACCGTGATAATGCACCTGAAGATCACCAGATCAAAGCTGCACGTAATACGTATATTGGCGGTGATAAAGACGCTCTGGGAACACCACTACATGGTGATGATGGCGCTGAAATTATCGATTCATATGGTTATGTTAACGTGGTTCGCCAGCTACACCCTGATTCATACAGCTACTCATACAATGATGAAGTCGGCACACTTGACTACATTCTTGTTACGCCTGAGCTGGTTAACAAAGTAGTGGATGCAACCGACTGGAACATCAACGCCGGCGAATCGACCCTATTCGAATACGAAAATGAAAACAACTGCCTGAATGATAACGAATGTTCAACTCGCTTCTCTGACCTATACCGCGCTTCAGATCATGATCCAGCAGTTATCGATCTGAAACTCGGCAGCAGTGTTAACCCTGAGCCACCTGTTGTTATTCCAACACCAACAGCGCCTAAAAATCCACCAGCCGATCTTCCTGAGGTGCCTGAAGCACCAGTAGCTGGCGAACCGATTCAGGTTATGTTCGACTTGACCAACATCGGCGGCACTCCACTTCATGCTGGTGATAAGGCGGTATTGAACATCGCTAAGATCAGCAGATCCAAAGCTGCTTTTGCAGGTGCTGACACCAACTCAGTGACTCTTACACAAGAAATCATTAAGCAAGGTTGGGTCGAGCTTGAAGGTGACGTTTCTGATGCTGGTGAATTCCAGATGACGAAACAAATCATCGATGGTCAAACAGGTCAATTGGTATATACCTCCCCGGCAGAAACTATCAAAGTTGCTGAAAAGGGCGATGACAAGACTAAGCCAGTCGATCCAAACCCAGGTCACGGTCACGGTGGCTCTACCGGTCTATTCGGTCTATTGTCACTTCTAGGTCTTGGTTTCTTCCGTCGCAAGATGAGCAAGTAACTCAAACCTGACTATTCAAGGGAGGCTTTCAATGCCTCCCTTTTTTTGAGATTAAACTATGAAAAAGACACTTCTCGCTATACTGGCACTCTCTTGCTTCGGTGCCAACGCGGCCTATATTCAGGCAAACGATCCACATGTTGTGGCACCATTTTCTGTCACTTGTAAAGCCAAGGACGTGGTGCCCCCAGTTAATCCGGGAGACATTAACAACCCAAACGGTTATTACGATTTGGCCCTGAACAAAACTGGTGACGAGCTAAAAAGCGCACTGAATACTATTATCTCAACTGGTATAACCAAGCTTCCCTACTCCTCTTCTTCATTTGATGTGTGGGATGCCTTAGATATTACCGACGAAGATCCTGCCAACACGAATAACGTTATTCTGATCTACACTGGACGCTCGCAAGCGAAAGGCCAAAAAACCGGGCAAGGCAATCTCGGGCGTGACAACTGGAACCGTGAGCACTCCTACCCTAAATCAAATGGCGGATTCAATGATAAAGGTGCTTACGGATATACCGATATTCATCACCTTCGTCCATCCGACGAAAGCGTGAACTCGACGCGTGGCAACCTTGAATACGACTATAGCGATAACCCTGTCACCGAAGCACCTGAAAACCGCTACGATTCCGATTCGTTTGAGCCGCGTGACGCAATAAAAGGTGATGCTGCTCGTATGATGTTCTACATGGCGACCCGCTATGAAGGCAAAGATAGCAAAACACCTGATTTGGAATTAGTACCAACTGTTAGCAACAATGGTACTGCACTAGGCAATGTCTGCTCCCTGCTTGAGTGGAACAAGATTGATCCAGTGGATGATTTTGAGTCAAATAGAAATACTAAAATCCAAAATATTCAAGGTAATAGGAACCCATTCGTTGACAACCCACAGTGGGCTGACGAAATTTTTGCCAAAGATTGTAAGTAAAAATAAAGGTCAACGTAAGTTGACCTTTATTCCATCATGCTACGTCCAACGTAACTGGATACAAGATATTAGATACGATCAGTATCTCTTAACATCTCTTTATCTCGATCTTGTCTATCAGCATACTCATCATCAACAGTCGGCTGATAAGAAAGTCCTTCAGTGGAGCTGCACCCTAGTAATGTTAAGCCTAGCAGTAAAATTATTATTTTCATCTTGCCTCTTCCTTTCTACCAATGGCAACCTAAGACTAGTACATTAGTCTGAGTTATCCACTAAACACCCAATATGTCTGGAATAAATTTTCCTTAGGTGCCTTTGTTGGTGCATTGAATATGGCCTCATTAGCATTCATTGATATGTGTAATGCGCCTTATGTTGTCTTTTTCAGAAATCATGCCTTCTTCAAACGGATGTTTTCACCGCTGATGCCTTCTTCACCGCATTGATAAAAATTGGTTCTATGATTAATAAGGCTGGTGATGAATACATTTGCTAAGGAGATGTCATGTTACATCAATTGGTACTATTGCTTATGGCTCCGGTATTGTTACCACAAGGGATTTTTATTCGTAAATCAACGCCTAGATTAAAAGAAGCCGCAGGCCCACGTTATGGAATTGAAGGACAAGGTAAGCCTCTTCGTCTACTTCTCATTGGTGATTCTGCCGCTGCGGGGGTTGGAGTTGAACATCAATCACAGGCGTTATCAGGGCAGCTTATTAGCACGCTATGTGATCAATTTAGAATAGATTGGCAGTTAATAGCTAAAACAGGTGTTACTACAAAAGAAGTATGGCGAAAGCTTTCAGACCACCCCAAGCAAGACTATGACATCGCTATTGTCTCTTTAGGAGTAAATGATGTGACGACGCAGTTGAGTTCAAGCGAATGGATGAAACAGCAAAAGCGCCTTGTTACTCAGTTACGTGATTGCTTTTCTTGCCAACAAGTTATTCTCACCAAGATCCCCCCTATGGATAAGTTTCCTGCGCTTCCCAACCCGCTTCGTTGGTATTTAGGCAGTAAAGCCAAAGCCTTTAATCAAAAGCTTGAACGCTGGGTTTCCACTCAAAATGATTGCGAAATAATTACCATTGAGCACCAATTAGATCCCGATCAAATGGCGAGTGATGGATTCCATCCTGGGCCTGAGATCTATCAATACTGGGGAAATGCCGTTGCTCAAGTCATCAGAGCGCGCTGGTTATAACGGAATATTCCCCGATATTACGGCGTAGACAGTCAGCCTAAAACATTAAACACAGACAAGCATTCCTCATACGCGAATGCCATTGCCCGCTTGAAGAAAAAGGGCGATTACGAGCTGATGTCGATGGATTAAAAATACTAAAACGTGCCTAGTCAACGCTTCAGGGATTTGAGAAATCAAAAGAGTAGAGATGAAGCTCAATTAAACAAGACAAGGTTTTGCTCGAGCACTTTATAAAATTAACATTAATCGTCTGATTTTAATGACTTTTCATGTGAAGAAATACGTTCATATAAGTTCTCGATAAATACCACCGCTTGCTTTTCACAGCATCAATTCTCAAGAAAAATGTCAGTGACGTGCATGAATATCATTGATATATAATGAATTCCTTACTATATATAAAACAGGTTGACTATTGAGTTGGTTCAATAGAATTTATTTCCTAGAGCGGATATCGTTTTAACCCCTGAGTATCGTGAACAAAAAGAGAATAATGCGAAATGTCTAAAAAAATTGTTGTCGTCACTGGTATTTTGTTGGCCTTAATCATCGTCGGTTTTGTCTGGTGGCAGTCCGCTCCGAAGATGGAAGAAGGGCCGAAGACAACCGGCCTGCCGATGAAGGTTGCCCGTTATTACTGGCCAGGGGAATTTTGGATAGAGATCGCCGATCAGAAGGGCTGGTTTGAAAAAGCTGGCCTCAACGTTGAGCTTGTCGATTCTAACCCCAACTATTGGGGATCCTTACAGGATACGGTTGATGGAAAAATAGACACAAATACATTCATCCTGTTTGACCTCATACAGTTTAACGCCGCAGGAGCCGATCTGGCCCTGGTCACCAACTGCGACTACTCTGCCGGCATCGATGCTATTGTAGCTAAGCCTGGTATAGCAACCATAGCGGATTTGAAAGGGAAAACCATCGGCGTTGATACCGGGACCTATCTGGAATACATACTGGATGTGGTACTAAGACAGCATGGGTTAAAGCCCGGTGATGTAACTAAAGTAAAGATCGCTGGCGAGAAAGCGGCAGAGGAATTCGTGAAAGGCAAGCTAGATGCTATTGTCACATGGGAGCCTGTTGTATCTGAGGCGATAGCACAGAGTAATGGCCGAAAGCTCTTTGATACCTCAGAAATCCCCGGCTTATCTCCTGCTGTTAATGTTTTCCATCGCAGTTTTATTGAAGAAAGGCCCGGAGATGTTCAGGCCTATGTCAACGTGTGGCACAAAACGACATTGTTTATCAAGGAAAATCCGGATGAGGCGTTTGGCCTCATCGCCGAGATCTACGATGTCACTCCTGATGAGGCACAGGCGTTCGCGAGCTTATCCCGAATACTGGATCTCCGGGAAAACCTTACCTCCTTCTCTTACGGCGCGGGGTTTGAGTCGCTGCACGGCGCAGCTCGGCAGGTAAATAACTTCCTGATAGATCAAAGCACAATAAACAAGCCGCTGGACAGCACGGAATTTATTGATGCTAGCTTCATCCGAGCCCTCAACCATTCCTTGCAGCAGGAAGCGCTGTGAAATTTGCATCCAAGATCACGCTATCCATTGTAATGATGTCGCTAATTGCCGTGCCGATACTGGTACTTGGCACTTTTTATTCTGCTAGAACGATACTTCAGAAAAACATTACCAATAATTATCAGAATATTGCTCAGCATCAAATGCTGAGCATTGACCGTGCCCTCTATATCGCCTATCGGGATATCCAGATGATCGCCGAAGACGAAATGTTGCAAGAGTTTCTGGCTCCTCGGAAAGAGGCAAAAGGAGTAATCCCAGATTCGATCTTTAAAAAGTGGGACGAACGTACCTTCTTAACAGGTCCATGGGATCTGCTAACATTGATTGACGGAGAAGGATTAATCCTCATGTCGACAGATAAAGGGAGTGTTGGGAAATTTATAGAGGAATATCCGGCAAGCAACACCGCCTATCACAATGCCATCAAAGGCAAAACGCACTATTCCGACTTGGTTCGGCCTGGGAAAACCAGTCGGCCCACGGTCATATTTGCTGCGCCGATTAGACACAATAGGGGGAAGAACTCTATTGAGGGTGTGGTTATCGGTCATTTTGCCTGGCCTGTGATCATGCAGACGCTGGATGAAATAGCCCCGCCGGCTATTGCGCATCTTTTCAGCAGCGAGGGTATGACCTTATCCGGACCGAGAGCCTACGCTGACCAGATCTTGCAACCCAGTCACGTCAATCACGAACTGATAAAAAAGGTACTTGAAAATAATGTTGCAGGAAACGTTATTCTTGAGAAAGGGTCGCATGAAGAGCTAGGCACTGTGCTGGCCGTTTACTCCTTGCAGAACGGCCTTTTCGGTTATAAGGGAAGCGGCTGGGGGCTGTTGCTGGAGGTCCCGCTTGAAAAGGCGCTGGCGCCCGTTAACCTGCTGGCAAGAAATGTCGCCGCTCTCGCTGTGATTGTAATGATGGTTCTGATAATAGGTCTCTATTTCGTCGGCAGATTGCTTGCCCGACCAGTGGAGATACTGACTGAAACGGTAGAGGAGGTTTCGCACGGCAATCTGGCTATAAAAGCCGAAATAACCACAAAAGATGAAGTCGGAGAGCTGGCCGATTCATTCAACAGGATGACCGAAGCACTACAGAAGACGACAGTTTCGAGAAATTATGTTGATAATATCCTGAATACGATGCCTGGCTCCCTCATTGTTATAAACCCTGATGCATTTATTGTGTCGGTAAATCAGGCCACCCTCGATCTGTTGGGCTATGAGGAAAAAGAGCTGATTGGTCAGCCGCTTGGTATCATTTTAGAAGAAGAATCCATTTTTCAGAAAAACAGCCTTGACGCCTTAATCCAGCAAGTTTTTATTACCAACGTTGAGAAATCCTATATTGGCAATGGTGGCAACAGGATACCGGTGCTGTTCTCCGGTTCGGTGATGTACGATGGTGAAGGTAAGGTTCAGGACATTATTTGCGTTGCAACGGATATCAGAGAACGCAGGGAATATGAAGAAAAATTACACAGATATAACAGTGAGTTAGCATCAAGTAATCGGGCGTTAAAAATTGCTCAAGAGCAGTTGGTCCACTCGGCAAAAATGGCTTCAATCGGTCAAATCACCGCTGGCCTCGCGCATGAAATTAATCAGCCTCTTGGTGCTATTCAGCTGAACGCGGAACTAATTCATACCATTGCTTGTGAGGATGAGTATATACAGAAGGAAGACTTGACTCCGATTTACAATAAAATACACCGCCAAATAAACAGGATAAAACAAATAGTTCAACACCTGAGAATATTTAGCCGAGATGACAAACTGTTAGAATTTGAAGAAACAGATGTTATCAGTTTAATTGATGACTCTCTGGTACTGTTTTCACAACGTTTCAGCTTGAATAAGATACAACTAATAAAAGAGTTCAGCTCCTATATACCTAGGATTGATTGCAACAAGATCCATATTGAGCAAGTACTGACCAACTTATTAACGAATGCTGAGCATGCACTGGTCGATTCTGTGCAAAAAGTAATCATATTGCGAATTTATGCAATAGAGGACTGTCTTGTTATCGAAGTTGAAGATACAGGCTACGGTATTGCCGAAGAAAACCTGAATAAAATATTTGATCCTTTTTTTACGACAAAAGAAGTTGGAGAGGGAACCGGACTTGGCATGTCAATCAGTTATGGCATTGTCCAGTCCCATAAGGGCAATTTGACAGTAAAAAGTGAAGTGGGTAAAGGAACCTCCTTTACGCTTTCGCTGCCAATTAAACAGAATCAGATAATAAAAACAGACGAACCAGCAAGCTTACAAGGAGTGAGCCGATGAAAGTGTTATTGATCGATGATGACCAAGATTTCAATGATGCAATATACCAACACCTTATCAGAAAAGGTTTTGACGTCCACACCGCCTTCGACGGGATACAAGGCTTGCGAAAATTTCAGTTAGTAAAACCGGATATCGTCATCACAGATATCATCATGCCAGATCAAGACGGTTTAGGATTTCTAACCGCTATTCGAGACAGTGATAACAACTTACCGTGCAAAGTCATTGCTATTTCAGGTGGAGGTCGCGTTGCAGGAAAAACATATCTGGAAATTGCAAAATCATTTGGCGTTAATGCCACCTTAAGCAAGCCATTTTCATTTAAAGAATTATACGATGTCTTAATTCAACTGGATCTTGTCAGTGACTCAGCAAAAAAAGTATAGGGTGCAAAAAATCTGACCTAAGCTCAGAATCCCACTTTTTCCACATAAGCGCCAAGAGTAAAAATGAATTATAGTGGAAACATTTTTGCTCCTGAAATCACCCTTTGGTGCTTACGCTGGTATAGTTCTACATCACTTAGCTATAACACATCTCCGAGATATGATAGCTGAGTGAGAGATTTCCGTTTACCGAAAAAGCGTGCATCATTTTCAGACCAAAATTAGCGCCTTTCAATCCCTACTCTACACGCCACATCAACGCACAATGAACTACCTTATAAGAGACATGTCTATCTGGAAATAAAGTAGGACAGTTTAAAGTGGGATAAACAGCATCATGTTAAAACAATACTTCACCTTTTTTGAAATAATTAAACATTGCCAGATCACATAGATGCATATAATTAATAATTCAGTGCGGTATGTGAAATTACTATTTAAGTGTCACATTTTCACCGTGACTTGAAGTTATTCTGATATAAAAATATCACTTAAACTCGTAAACAACTAAAATTAAGTAAGTTTAAAATGTTTTTTTTTAAATGATGACTAATATAGATTAAGGAAAAGGACACGTTATAAAAAGAAGGAGGAATAAAAATGACTGACATAGTTATGGAAGTATTGAGAGCATTTCTAGTCGGGGGGGTGATTTTTTCTCTTCTTAAAGCACAGCACGTCAAAGAAATAAGCCAGATTAGCGGTTGGCGATACATAGTAGCTGGATTTTGCTTGATCTTCTTCGGTACATTAATCGACATCACCGATAATTTCGACGAACTAAACCGATTCGTGATAATAGGCGATACCGAGGTTCAGGCATTTTTAGAAAAGGTCGTTGGTTATCTTCTGGGTTTCCTTCTACTCGCTATAGGAATTCGGAAGTGGTTACCAAAAATAATCGAACATGCTGAACTGGTTCAAGATAAACATAATCTTAAAGTGCAAGAAGAACGAGTTAAAGTGTTACGGGCCACAATGAGAACAGTACAGGATATTGTTAACAACTTTTTGAACAATTTACAGCTGTTTCAATTGGAAGCTGAAGATAAAAATGCTCTGGAGCCTGAGTCATTGGTGCTGTTGGATTCCATAATCCAAGATACAGCGACTAAGCTGAAAAAGCTGGGAGATCTCAAATCAACGCCTGAGAAACAGATAGCAGGCGGCGTCTGCATCGACTACGAGGCAGGCTCGCCCCAAGACAGTGACTTTGTTGCAAAACATTTCCAGGCTAAATAGGTTTGCATCAATATATGAACCCGTGAATCATTGTAGTGGAAGAGTGAATTTAAGCGTGAAGCGGCCCAATTAGTACTCGACCAAGGTTACACCGTTATTGAAGCTGCTGAAGCGATGAATGTGGGTAAATCCACTATGGGTAAATGGGTTCGCCAGCTAAACTAAAAATCGTCAAAGTACTGGACAGTGTTGGATCTAGTGAGATTGCATTGCGCACAGATTCTGCACGTGAAGTACCGGATATGGACAAGAGCTAATTATTTAAGGGTAATACCTTGAGGTTATTTTAGGGATATAGCGTAAGGGAAGATGGCTTAACTTGTTTTGAAAATAAATAGGATTGTGCCAGATACAACAAAGCCCCAGCGTAAGCTGAGGCTTTGTCATATAATGTATGGTGTCCGAGGACGGACTTGAACCGCCACTCCTTTCGGAAGAGGATTTTGAATTCCTTAAGACGCCTTTTCAGTAGTAATAAATACTGGGATCTTATTGGATATTCTAGTCCATTATTTGGGATTGTATTGGATCTAGTTAGCACTCAATGACCACAGAGATAGCACCTCTAATTAGGTTATAAAATTCTCTGTACCATTACAATTGACCAATTCAATGTAATAAGCATCATAACTATCTATTTCTAGTTCCGAAGTAACATTTATATCAGGGCATAAAGCAGGACAATGTTCTGTATTTTTATTATCTGTTTTATAATATTTCTTTTCCGACTAAAAGCAGCCCCCTCTAATTGCAACTACACTTATCTTTTTGTGCTCGTTATTAGTGCTAGGAGAAAATACATGAAATATTTAATTTTACTGGTTGCTCTCTGGAGTAGCCTTGCGACGGCGGTTGATGAAGTGATCACCGAGGATACTCAGCTACGTAGCCGAATCATTGAATTCGGGGATTCTCTGACCCTTGATGGTCCGATTTACGTCGGAAATCTGGTGGTGGATGGTGGAGTGCTAATCGTTAAGAATTCCGCAATAATTGAAGGTAAAATAACTGTGCTAGATGATAGTGAATTCATTTGCGAGAACAATGCATCACTAATGGAAAGCGTCCAAATTATTGGAGGGAGTTTCGTCTCAGAGAGCCAGTGTTACTTGCAGAGTAAATTGAATGTCATAGATGCGCAATTTATACAAATAACTGATACTACGATCAATGGTAGTGTCATCATTCAAGGGCTTATCGAGGATTTCGATATTTTAAGGACATCAATAGGGAAAAATTTACATATTACAGAAGCTAATGTGGTCTTTATTGAGGATACCTCTATAGGAGGCAATATTAAGGTCGAGAATACAAATGAATTCCATTTCCACGATCAGTCCGTGGGGGGGAATATTAAAATCCAGGGGGCAAACATATTTGTAATGAATGATGCTTATATCGAAGGTAATATCATGGCAACCGAAAATGAGATAGCCGCTTTAGTATCTGTAGATATGGCGGACAATACCACAGTAAAAATGAATAATAATGAACAGGCTGTTCTTTCTGATTTTTCAAGCAGAGGTACACTCATACTGAAAGATAATGTAATCACCACCCTAGTCAACTCTAGCAGCGGTATTTTAAAGCTACGACCTGGAAACGGGGCTTGTACGTTTAGTAATGTCACCAGTGATCGCCTAATCGGTGGCTGTAATTAGGTATCACACATAATATTCACCATCACAGCGGCTTTATGCGCCAAAGGCAAAGCCTATCACAGGCAAGCTTTAGTCTTGGCGCATGTTAGTAATATATTTAGAAGAGTAGTTAACAGCTTATGAATGAGTAAATATCTAACCCCATAATCGGGTAGAACTGAATTAGTTAACCACTACTTTTCAACTATAAAATCTACACTGTTATTAACTCTGGACTACCCAATTCATCGCAGATTTACCAACAAGTCGCCGAAACACAACACTGAAGGCAACCAGTTACTAAAAAATAACGCAGCGACCTTCAGCATCAATAAATCCACCAAATTACGCATACCAATTTCAAAGGACAAGAAATGGACCGTAAAGTACAGGACAGCCTTGGATCTAGTGAGATTCCCTTGCGCACAGATTCTGCACGTGAAGTACCGAATATGGACAAGAGCTAATTATTAAGGCTAATACCTTGAGTTTATTGGTGATTATTTTTAGGGGTATGGCGTAAGGGCAGATGGCTTAACTTGTTTTGGAAATAAATAGGATTGTGCTAGATACAACAAAGCACCAACATAAGTTAAGGCTTTATCATTAAATGATGGTGCCCGAGCCGTCACTCCTTTCGGAAGAGGATTTTGAATCCTTGAGATGGCTCTGTTGCAAAAAAACGACAGGGATTCATCCCTGTCGTTTTTAGTACTACCCGTACGCTAACTTATTTTAAAATATCGTAAGGTTTAGCCCAACCAAGACGCTGGCTGAGATCTGTTTTAATTTGCAGATAACGTGGCGATGACTTCATGGCTTTCACATCATCTAAGGTAAGTAGCTCTTTTTCACCTTGAGGATGTTGCGTACGAACATGAATGATATCCTGCGCACTTTGACGCAAGGAACTAACCGCAACTTTCTCGCCATTGCCATTGGTGAAATGGGTGTAGATTCTTGGTACGAATCCCGCATCGACTGCTTTGCAGTTATTCATCGAAGGTACCCAACTACCTTTACCGTCTTCAGTAAAGTAACCAGTAACAGGACGGCCTTTAGCAATATCTTCAATCATGCAGAAGGTTGGACTCTCACCGGTAATATTATAGGTGTTATTGAAAGCATGGCTTACCCAATCACCACCGCTAGCCTGATCGGTGCCTTTTTCAGGATCCCAAACGGTTTCATCAACCCATACCCAGCTGTCAAAAGGCCCTGTCATAGAAGTATCAATTACAAAATTTTGCGGGTCAGAGACAAAATAGGCCTTAGTGTTATTTTCTAGGGTATATTGGCTTACATAATCACGGTTAACCCAATACACAGGACGATCAGTATTTACGTTACGGCCTCGATAGTTACCATCCATCAAACCAAATGTATTGAATACCGTTTTCGCAACATGGTTGGCTGAATTATCTGCCGCGGTGTCTTCTGCATTATCAGTAATGAAATAAGGGGCATCGCTGTACAGCAAGCTCTCACCGCCAGTAATGATCCCCGAACGTGGGCCTGAATATTGATAGTTAGCAACATCATAAGTCGGTTGAGTGGAAGAATCCTTCAATACCGTTTGACCTTTGATCACGCGAACAGAGTTACCAATCCATCGGCCTTCAAATTTCAATACATAATCCAGAGTTAAGGTTTCTGTATTCGTCGCGACATTGTTGTCATAACTTTGAATGTCAAAGTGAGACTGGGTTGGGTCGAAATCCCAACGGCGGAAGAAAGTTATCTTCGTCCCCTTCTGGCTTATCGCCATCGGTTTATTGTCGTAGTTACTGCTGCAACCTTCATCCCTTTTCGCAATATAAGCCAGTTTCACACCTGACGCATCTGTTCGACAAACGTATTGGTCACGCAAGCCTTCGGGATTCACCTTTTGCACGATGCGCTTGAACTGATCCCCATTAACACCGCTGTTCTTAGCTTGGAAGTACCCTAATGCATCATTATATGCCACAAACTGAGCCTGAGGCTGGGCTGGTTTTGTAAGTGCATAGTCGAGCATGAAATATTCAGCTTTGTTCTGCTGAATTTTATTTACGGTATAACCGACCAGCTCTTTTGCCTGGTAATAACCCTGAAGATGCGGCGCTGCTGAAACCTGGTTTGCAACAAACAATGACGCGACACAAAGTAGTATTTTTTTCATTGTGGCCCCCTACTTCTGAAAGTTTTCTGGTGTACTGAATGCAATACCATCATTCGATGCATACTTCACGTTCTGCAGCTCTTGCAGATCTGCCGCATCAACGCTGAGTTGCGTTTTAGATGAAGCGCGCTGGCTATAACTGTTTTGAGATGAGCCCGATGAGGAATCTCCCCCGCCGCAGCCAACCATTAATATAGATAAAAACACCACTGGAACTAATTTTTTCATAGTAATTATATTGATTAATTCATTAACGACTAAAAGAATATCGTATTATTACATTTTGTTACAATTTAAAAAATAGCTTTCACATTGTTTCATAACATCCCTATTTGATGTTGTTATAGATCTAAGTTGCAATTATATAACCGTGACAGAGTTCAATCGCAAAATTATATGAATCTCCCAACCGTTTCAAAAGAGGTATCAAATGATAGAAAAAGGCTACTACTTAAACAAAAAAGAAAAATTAATTAAACAGTTCAGAAAAACATCGCAGCGCTATAACGATATTTTGTCAGAACAATATGGCGCACAGTTTGCGCAGCAAATAATAGACGATTCACGTACCTACTTTGACGAGTTGATACCTAACATACCGTTTTATGACGCGGCATCGTATCAAGGGATCATTTTATTAAATGCCCAAGTGATTGCCATAATCAAAGCAATGGAAAAAAATGGTAAAACAGTTGAAGACACCGTCAGAGTGCAAGTTGAATTATTCAAGGAAGACTATGGCAAAATACCAAGTTGCGTAGGAAGAGCGTTCACTAGCAAAGTAGGCGGATTTTTTCTAAACAGGCTCGCACAACAAGTAACAAAAGAAGGCTGGTACACCGACTATATCAAGGGTGACACAAATGATGATTTTGATGTGTCTATCGTGACGAAAAACTGCGGCGTAATTAGATACTTAGAATCTGAAAATATGCAGTATTATGCAAAGTACTGCAATTTCAGTGACTTTATTATGTTTCGTGAAATGAACATCGGGCTAACACAGCCTATGGAACCTAAAAATGGCAATTGCGTATTTTGCATGAAGTACAAAGGAAAAAGTAAAATACCAAACTCGCTAGACATCATCTATACCAAAGAAATTAAAGAATACCTCACACACTAATTACATTTAAATAGGGGGGGAGTTTCGCAGATGTATGAACTCTCTATAACTCCTTTTAAAGCAAGACTTTCAGGCTACCATAAATTATGAAATTTAATTTTACTTAGACAAATAACCGCTCCCTAAGCCACACTACAAACCGCATATCTGCACCCAAAGGATAGGTCTGGGATACGAGCTAATTATTTAAGGGGAATATCGTGAGTTTATCGGGGAGGTTTTTGAATCTTCTTACACTATTTGTTTCGATGAAGCAGAAAATAGAATGCACTCAATTAAAGCAATCATTGTTGCGATCTTAGGCGATTAATTGCGCCTTTTGAATGTACTTATCTAAATTCCAGATACAAAAAAGGCCGCCAAAGCGACCTTCTATCATTTCTTTATAATAAAGAATTAGATAGCTACAACGTTTGCAGCTTGAAGACCTTTTTGGCCTTGCTCTACTTCAAAAGAAACTTTTTGACCTTCAGCAAGCGTTTTAAAGCCTTCTGAAGCGATTGCACGGAAATGTACGAATACGTCAGCGCCGCCGTTGTCTTGAGTGATGAAACCGAAACCTTTCTCTTCGTTAAACCACTTCACGATACCAGTTGTGTTAGACATGTTTGTCCCTTATTTAATATTCAAATGTCGCATATGCGACGTGATAATTTGCTGAATTATACACTATTAGGAGAAAAAAAAGGAAACATATAGGCACATAACCGTAACGTTTTTGTAACTGTAAGTTTAACTTGTACTTGATGCTGCATGTAATAACTCTCTGAATTGCTGAGCGATATACTAACAGATATGTCGCTTTTGTACAGCTAAATTCCGTTTTTTTACTCTAAAAACTGTTATAAACAAAATAATCAGTGGCTTAACTGTTCCCCTTAATCGAAAAAAGGCGCGGTTATACAACGCCTTACATAATTAAATCATTGTCATTACAGAATTTCTTTTACTCGCCCAACATCACCACTTTCTAAACGAACTTTAATACCATGAGGGTGCGTTGCAGATTTAGTCAGTAGATCTTTCACAATGCCTTTCGTTAGATTGCCTGTACGTTGATCTTCTTTTAAAACGATTTGTACTTCTAATCCAGCATGAATATCTGAGCGGCTTGTACCATTCATTGTAAATCACTACTTAGTTAAAAAAATTAATATAACGATTGTATACCCAAGTTACCTCAAGGTACTCGTTTCATCGAGAATTTATTGCAGGGATTACAAAGTATGTAGATAACGATTAATTGATCACTGTAAAACGGTCAAAAAAGGAGACCGTTTCCATTAGCACTTGGTTGCGTAGTTCATCTTTCTCCATCAATAGTTCATGCCTAGCTTGCTCTATCACTTTGATCCGGCATTGCTCGCTCACGCAATTGAAACGACGCTGCGCTTTATTATCGACTATTGTGTCGTTACCTGCCTGTAATAACAAAACAGGGGTCTTCAATTTTTCCGCATCACGAATACAATCATTTGCCGCTGTTAAAGCTTGCCACAACCAGCGAGCACTCGGGCCTCCAATGCGCAGCTCAGGGTGAACCTGATATAAATGTTTCGCCCATACGTAGCGTAATAAGCTTTGGCATTGATCATTCTCTTCGAAAGGGGCTTCATGGTATGCCTTCTGTCCAAATAAATAAGAAGGTTGTTGTTGATATTTAGCTGCAACTTTAGTCAACATTTTTGCCATAAATGGCGCGACACAATATAGAGCAACAGGCATGCGAATGCCAAACATAGGGGCATTTAACACTGCAGCATCAAATATATAGGGATGTTGCTCTAAATATAGCGTCGTTATTGCACCGCCCATTGAATGCGCCAAGATAAACGCATGTTTATAATCAGTAGGCTTTACAATAGTATCAACAAATTGATGTAGATCTTCAACATAGTCATTAAAACTATCAACGTGACCGACTTCAGGATCTGTGGTTATACGCCCTGAAGCACCTTGCCCGCGGTGATCAAGCGCAAACACATCAAAACCACGACGATTAAATTCATAGAATACTTCTTGGTATTTCCAAAAACTTTCATTGCGACCATTAACAATAACGACACACTGTGTATTCTTCTGATGGGTAATACTGATCCAACGGATCGGTATATTATTTAGCCCCATAAATGTATTTTGCTGCCGTTGTTGCCACATTTGATGAATTTCATGTGTCATTAACGTAGTAAAGCTCGATTCCTTCGTGACGAGTTCTACGGTAGATAATTGGGTCATTTTAATTTCCTATCCGTATATATTTTCTATATTGTTTTCAGCTTTACCGTTCACACCAAACTTCCGTCCAATTGTCGCCATAAAATAGCGACCAGATCGGTGTCCAAGTTGATAATCTTGATCTAACGAATCGCTTGTACTGCCGATTAATTTGGAATGCAGTTCTTTTTCCGGATGAATCTCGTAAATAGTTGCGTCTTCCGGTGGGTTATTCAGAAACTCTTGGGTCTGTCGGTAATTTTCTTCATGCTCTAGCAGCAAAGCTATAACTTGAGCCGCCTTGGTTTTACCCAGTGCTTTTTTTATAATCGACATCCAACAATGATCAAAGTGTGCGGTAATGGGTACGGTACGAATCACCACAATATGACGGAATCCGCGTTCATAAGCTTCCTGAGCAGGAATCGGTGCACCTACACCACCATCAACCCAATATTGCTGCTTATTCAATATAGGCTGACGACGTAATATAGGAATTGCACATGATGCCTTTAAAGCAACATGCCAATCGTCATTATCTAGATCAAAGAATGCCGCGTGATGATTATCGGCATGGCTTGCACTGGCAAGTACTGTGCAAGAGCGCATATTTTCATGGCCTTGCTTCCAATCAAGTGGTAAACGAGTTTGAGTTTGCTCTAATAGCCAATCAAGGTTTAAACCTTCTTTTCCAGCCAAGAAACGATAAATATCAAAGAAGTCATGAGCCGTCGTTGCTTCAGTAATAACATGATATGCATGCTTAGCTTGGCCGCATATGAACGATGCCAAATTTAATGATCCAGCAGATGTACCAACCATTAATGAAAACGGGTTAAAGTCAGCCTCTAAAAAGGCATCTAATACGCCTGCAGTAAAAATACCGCGCTGCCCGCCACCTTCAGTAACCAACGCAACTTTCGTTACATCTGGGCAGAGAAAAGACAATGATTCATAATTTTTAATCGCGCATGAAATATGCTTTCCTGGCATTGAATTATCCCCTAAAGTCTCATTAATGATTAATGTGCTGACAGGGTAATCCTATTGACTTTGTTTGAATATTTGATAGTTTCTATTACTTCGTTAAATAAAACTTAACGATATAAGGCGCCTTTAATACCTTTATGGATTAGTACTGCAATAAAAAAAACAGCTACCAAAGTAACTGCTTTTCTATATAGATATCTTCACTTCACACGATTATGCCATAATCACAAAATCGTAATATTCCAATACTGAATTTACTTTTCTACTGCAATCACAGAAATCTCAACAAGCAACACATCACGCGCCATGCTTGCTTCAACACAAGCACGAGCAGGTGCATGACCTTCAGGAACCCAGTTATCCCACACGGCATTCATTTCAGCAAAGTCTTTCATATCTTTTATGTATAACGTAGCTGAAAGCATATGTTCTTTATCACTACCGGCTTGCTCAAGTAATGCTTCAACTTTCTCTAACATTGTTTCTGTTTGTTCTTTAATACCTTGAGTTGCGTCTTTACACACCTGACCACATAGGTAAATTGTTCCGTTATGCTTAACAATACGGCTCATACGTGCGCCAGTTTCCAGACGTTCAATCATTATTAACTACCTTTTATTAAACAGACCCTAGTGATATACCAATCGAGAATGGTATTAAATGCTCGAAGACAAAGCATTCAAGGAATATTGTAACGGGAAAAGTCTCTATTTTCGACCATATAAGAATGATTTAAAATAACAAGAAACGCTCACTTGATCTCCCCCAAGATTTTATAAGAGAATGACTGACACAATAATCATAAAATCATAAAATCATAAAATCATCAGTAGTAATAAAAAATGAAAAATATCAAAGCACTGAATTATATTGTTATTTGCACTTCCATTGCTTTATCTAGCACAGCATTTGCCTCAGGTAATGCGTCTGCGAGTATAACAGCAGATACTAATGCAGGAAAAATGAAAGCGTATACTTGTCAATTTTGTCATGGTAGCAATGGAATTGCAGCTAACCCTGCCTATCCAAATATTAATGGCCAAAATGAACAATATCTCTACCAATCAATGAAGGCTTATCAAAACGGTGAGCGTACGAATACAATGGGGAAGATGATGAAACAACAGTTATCAAGCTTACAAAATCAAGATCTCGCAGATATTGCAGCCTATTATTCAACGATGGATTAACCTACTTGAAATGTGGTAAATAACTCACTTATAACGTGTCAAAAATAAATATGTTTAACAAACCATCATTCACAGGCCGTATGTTTTAGAGGTGTGATATTATTATATAATATTGAACAGCGCTGAAAATGACTCTTTTAATTTAACTTTTTAGACAAAATACGTGATTGTGTTTCAAAACCAAGTGTATCGTAAAATTGTTGTGCACCGTTATTAAAAGCCATCACTTCAAGCCTCATTTCATCTACACATTCACCAATGGCCCATAATTCAACAGCTTCCAACAACTTCTTGCCAATGCCCTGACCTTGATATTCATCCAAAACAACGATTGTTCGTACTCGACATAGTTTTTTCTTTTGAAGAAACGTTACTGTTGTATTTTCAGTAATACTCGCAAGTACAAACCCTGTTATTTCATCATTTCTTTCAGCAATAATAAATACCGTGTTATCAGCACTAAAATTACTTCGCCAATAACTTCTATCTCGGTGAACCCCTTCAGGTTCAGCAAAAACATGGGGCGCGCCATTATAATGCTGAGTATTTATCTGTTGTGCGAGAAAGCAAATGCACTCTAAATCCTTTTCTACCGCTATTCGTAAATTCATAATGAGTTATTATGCGTCCCTAGTACATTCACGTCTTAAAATCTTGCCACCAGAGTAACGTAATAACATTGCTAGACATGGCATCGATAGAACGAGTCTTTAATTTGTTCTGATTATGTGTCTGATTAACTCTTCGTTCATACACAAATTATAATGTTGGATACAAGCATATCACTTAATGGGGGGAAACGTTATTCGCTCCCCTTCTGCGGTCAAAATAGAAATA
>SWCB01004728.1_pt1 | contig 21176 bp, 22 predicted proteins | sample 4692901 | NCBI WGS metagenome assembly SWCB01 (sample SAMN10267276, study PRJNA491770) | bioreactor metagenome | isolation source: DHS bioreactor inoculated with subseafloor sediment | place: Japan: off Shimokita Peninsula | collected 2006-08 | reverse complement strand
ATGTAAAGAAAAGCTTGCGGCTTTATACCCAATGGCAGACAGAAAACGAGAGGCATTAGATAACAGTGCTAATAAAATCACAAATGCACTCAAGAACGGGAAATTCACAGCAGATATGATGAAATAAAACCACAAAATAACAAACCATAATAGCTGTATCGTAGTTTCACACTGTCTACATAATAAATTTAAAAGGACACTCTCGTCCTTTTAAATTCCAATCACTTTTTAGTCTTTAGTTTCAAAGACTAAAGATACCGAGTTAACACAATACCGCTCACCGGTTGTGTTTGGTCCGTCAGGAAATACATGCCCTAAATGACTCTCGCAATTTGCACAGCGAATTTCAGTACGCTGCATACCGTGTGAAATATCTTCAATATATCGGACAGCTTCCTTATTCACAGGCGCATCAAAACTTGGCCAGCCGCAACCAGAGTCGTATTTGTTGTCAGATACAAATAAAGGGGCTTCACAACATGTGCAACTATAAAGGCCAGTTTCACGGTTATGCAGTAATGTCCCTGAAAAAGGTGCCTCGGTCCCCTTTTCTCTACAAATATGATATTGATCTTCGGTTAATTGTTCTCGCCAATAAGCATCTGTTTTATTTGTCATTTTAAAACCTATTTTCATCCATTTCAGCACTAACTGACATTTAGGCTTGCCAATTATCACAACTGTAGCACATACTTTCTGCTCTGAAGATTTGTTTACTTGCCTAAGACAATTTTTTGTTCTTAGGCACCGTATTGAAAGTTAATAACTATAACGCCGAACATTTGAACAAATAGCGTTCAAATTAACAACGTTGTAGTAAGAATGTAAAAAAATACGGACTTTTTTTTGACCTTAAGCAATTTAAGTTCGTTTTTTACTTGCAGGGTCACTAAGGATTCTGTAATTTTACCACCAGTTATCTTTCATAAAAAATTAAGTTGTGGAGCTACTGTAATGACTATCAAAGTTGGTATTAACGGTTTTGGCCGTATTGGACGTTTTGTTTTCCGTGCATCTGTAGAGCGTAATGACATCGAAGTTGTTGGCATCAACGACCTTATCGATGTTGAATACATGGCATACATGCTTAAGTACGACTCAACTCACGGTCGTTTCAACGGTACTGTTGAAGTTGTTGACGGTAACCTAGTAGTAAACGGTAACACTGTACGTGTAACTGCTGTACGTAACCCTGAAGAGCTTAAGTGGGACGAAATTGGTGTAGACGTTGTTGCTGAAGCAACTGGTCTTTTCCTTACTGACGAGACTGCTCGTAAGCACATCACAGCTGGCGCTAAGAAAGTTGTTCTTACTGGTCCTTCTGGCGACGTTCCTATGTTCGTTATGGGCGTTAACTCTGAAGACTACGCTGGTCAAGATATCGTTTCTAACGCATCTTGTACTACTAACTGCCTAGCACCTATTGCTAAAGTTCTTAACGACAAGTGGGGCATTGAATCTGGTCTTATGACTACTGTTCACGCTACTACTGCAACTCAAAAAACTGTTGACGGTCCTTCAATGAAAGACTGGCGTGGTGGTCGTGGTGCTTCTCAGAACATCATCCCATCTTCAACTGGTGCTGCTAAAGCTGTAGGTAAAGTAATTCCTGAGCTAAACGGCCTTCTAACAGGTATGGCTTTCCGCGTACCTACTGCTAACGTTTCTGTTGTTGACTTAACTGTTAACCTGAAAACTGCTGCAACTTACGAAGAAATTTGTGCAGAAATGAAGCGTGCTTCTGAAAATGAATTCGCTGGCGTTCTTGGTTACACTGAAGATGCAGTTGTTTCTCAAGACTTCATCGGTGAAGTTCAAACTTCAGTATTTGATGCAAAAGCTGGTGTTGCGCTAACTGACAAATTCGTTAAGCTTGTATCTTGGTACGACAACGAAATCGGTTACTCAAACAAAGTTCTTGATCTAATCACTCACGTATCTAAGTAATTTTTACTTAGATAAGTGACAAAAGGGCAGCTATTAGCTGCCTTTTTTTATACCTAAAATACACAAAACAATTGATAGTAGCGCCACCACACGCAATGAAAACCCACCCCTTTACTATTAAAAATAACAAAAAAGCACTATAAATCGGTCACTTTTAGTATCATTGAACCGCTACAGAGTCAGGTTTGAATCCGTTCCCTTTGTCGAATTTTTACAAATTTAACAAATAAGTTTTCACAAATAATGATATTTTTAAACGAAAAATAAGTATTTATTCCGCTATCTTTTCTACACGAAATTTTGATTAAATAGCTGAATAAACATTTAAATCATAGTTAAGTAAGGAATAGTCGATGGATTTACGTAAGCTTTCAACGATTAATGCACTTTCAGATGCTGTTACCATTTGTGAATTTCAGGGCGTGAAAATAGTTCGCGTTATTCATGATACTGCCGAAGCGGGTATATCTCTTCATGGTGGACACCTGATTTGGTTCAAACCAGCAGGTGAGCAAGATGTAATATGGCTTAGTGAAAAAGCTGAGTTTGATACAACTAAAGCCATTCGTGGCGGTATTCCTGTCTGTTGGCCTTGGTTTGGAAAAGCAGCAACACCCTCTCATGGTTTCGCACGAAACAGCCAATGGACACTCAAAGAGCACCGTGAAAATAGCAATGGCGTGATTATTTCGCTGATGTTAGAAGACTCTGAATCAACACGTGAAATGTGGCCACATAAATTCAAGAATGAACTGGTTTTTGAAATTAGCACTGAACTTAAAGTCCACTTAACATCGACCAATGTCGATGATCATAGCTGGTCATACGGCGGAGCCTTACATACTTACTTTACTGTTGCTGATATCAATACTGTTGAAATTACAGATATGGGTAAAGATTTCAGCGATAGCACACAAGGTGGTAAAGTCGCAGAAGGTGCCGACACACTCACATTTACTCAAGAAGTGGATCGCGTTTATACCTCACCACAAGACATCATCACTATTAATGATAAAAGCAATATGCGCCAGATTACGGTTGAAAATCAAGGCCATAACGCTGCTGTTATTTGGAACCCTTGGCAAGAATTATCAATCAGCATGAGTGACATGGCTGATAATAGTTTTAAAACCATGGTGTGTGTTGAATCAACGATTCACGGTCAAGGTATTGAGTTAGCACCCGGTCAATCTCACACCCTAAGCACACTGATTTCTGTGAAAAAGTAATCTGGTTATCATTCGACACCACTGAGCTGTGATATTCAGTTAAACAAGCCGCATAGCTGTGCGGCTTTTTAATACCGACATAAGCAATGCTCATTAAGCCATCATATGCGATGTCGCTTCAATGAGTACCCAACCATTACCGTCTGGATCCGTGAACGTTGCAAAGCGGCCGCCAATAAGTGACACAATCTCAGACAAGCTCACCCCCCTATCCACTAATTCATTATAAGTTGATGTTATATCATCAGTTTTAACCACCAGCCCTTGTACAGAGCCAGCTTTCATTCCAGCAAATGGCACCACTAAACTAATGGTTGTTTCCGCACCTTTAGGTGCGAGCTGAATCCAGCGTTTCTTATTATTTGCATGATGATCACGTACTAATTCAAAGCCCAACGCATCACGATAAAATAACAATGACTGGCCCTGATTAGAAACAGGAATTGATACTGTATCAACACGTGAAATACCCATAAATCAAAATCCCCTATCTATACTTTTTATTGTTCTATCTCTCAAGCTTAAAACAGGGTTGTTGATTTCGCTCGAAAAATAAGCATCGACAAAGAGAAATACAACCAATTCAACGTATTTTTTTATTAACTATCAAAAATAGACAAATAAATTCATTCGCATAGCACAAAAAATCACACGAACAGGTAAAAGTACATTTCTTATCATTATACGAACAGCCTATAAAACGCAGTAATACTCCATAAAATCGACGCCAAAAACTTAATTCAATTATAGAATAACGATAAGCAAGCATATAAAACCAAGATATATTAATTAAATAATGTTAACGACTACTGATAGAATAAATACTGAATACCAGCAAAGTTCAGTTACATTTTACTAACAATCTTGCTTGCATCTCCCATTTTTTAAGAGGATAGTGAGATTGTGAGCAAGAAATATACAAGCCAGCAAAATGATAGAAAAAAGGAAATTTATTTAAAAACCAACAACTCAGTGCAGCATTTTGATCAGTTAGGTCTAGTCTTAGATATGAGGGATGTGAAAGTTTTTTGTTTTCGTCCTTTCTAATTGATTAAAGAACGATTCAGGGGGCATACCATGAGTATTTTTGACCATTATCGTCAACGCTATGAAGAAGCCAAGGATGAAGAGCTTTCGTTGCAAGAATTCCTTGAGATCTGCCGTAATGACCGTAGTTCATATGTGAACGCAGCAGAACGTCTGCTTATGGCCATCGGTGAACCAAAAATGATCGATACCGCTCAAGATCCATGCTTGAGCAGACTTTTCTCTAACCGTGTGATTTCACGCTACGAAACATTCGAAGATTTCTATGGCATGGAAGATGCGATAGAACAAATTGTTTCCTACTTAAGGCATGCTGCACAAGGTCTAGAAGAACGTAAACAAATTCTGTATTTACTTGGCCCTGTAGGTGGCGGTAAATCATCATTAGCTGAAAAGCTAAAAAGCTTAATGCAAAAAATACCCATCTATATTCTAACGGCAAACGGTGAACGTAGCCCCGTTAATGACCACCCTTTCTGCTTATTCGATAAAAATGAAGATAGCGATATTCTAAATAAAGAATACGGAATTCCGGATCGTTATCTAAATAATATTATGTCTCCTTGGGCAGCAAAACGTCTGCATGAATTTGGTGGCGACATCACCAAATTTAAAGTTATCAAGGTGCGTCCATCTATTCTTGATCAAGTCGGTATTGCTAAAACTGAACCCGGTGATGAAAACAATCAAGATATTTCAGCGCTAGTCGGTAAAGTCGATATTCGCCAGCTTGAGCACTTCTCACAAGATGATCCTGATGCATACAGTTACTCAGGTGCACTTTGTAAAGCTAACCAAGGCATGATGGAATTTGTAGAGATGTTTAAAGCACCATTAAAAGTGCTACACCCTCTACTAACAGCAACACAAGAAGGTAACTACAACGGTACTGAAGGTTTATCAGCACTACCGTTTGACGGTATTATTCTGGCGCACTCTAACGAATCTGAATGGCTAGCATTCCGAAATAATAAGAACAACGAAGCCTTCCTCGATCGTGTTTACATCGTGAAAGTCCCTTATTGTTTACGTGTTTCAGAAGAGATTAAGATCTACACCAAACTATTGCAGAACAGTGAGTTATCTTCAGCACCATGTTCACCAAGCACACTTGAGATTCTTGCTCGATTCACCGCTCTTTCTCGTTTAAAAGAGCCTGAGAATTCAAGCATTTATTCGAAAATGCGCGTCTATGATGGTGAAACATTAAAAGATACCGATCCTAAAGCAAAATCGTACCAAGAATACCGCGATTATGCTGGTGTCGATGAAGGAATGAACGGCCTATCGACTCGATTTGCCTTTAAGATCCTATCTCGCGTATTTAACTTCGATCACTCCGAAGTCGCAGCAAACCCAGTGCATCTATTCTACGTACTTGAACAACAAATTGAGCGTGAACAATTCCCGCAAGATCTGTCTGAAAAATACCTAGAGTTTTTGAAAGGTTATTTGATTCCGAAATATGTTGAGTTTATTGGAAAAGAAATCCAAACCGCATATCTCGAGTCTTACTCTGAATACGGTCAGAACATCTTTGATCGCTATGTGAGTTACGCTGATTTTTGGATTCAAGATCAAGAATACCGCGACCCAGATACAGGACAATTATTTGACCGTTCAGCATTAAATAATGAGCTGGAAAAAATTGAAAAACCTGCTGGAATCAGTAATCCAAAAGATTTCCGAAACGAGATTGTGAACTTCGTACTTCGTGCACGAGCTAACAATGCAGGAACAAATCCAAATTGGACTAGCTATGAAAAACTACGCACTGTAATTGAGAAAAAAATGTTCTCGAATACAGAAGAACTGCTTCCTGTTATTTCCTTCAATGCCAAAACATCAACGGATGAACAAAAGAAACATGATGATTTTGTCGCTCGAATGATGGAAAAAGGTTACACCCGTAAACAAGTACGTTTGTTATCTGAATGGTATCTACGCGTACGTAAGTCTTCATAAATACAGAAGATGAACACGCGGTAGGATAAATAAACAGGGGGGAGAGCTTATGGCGCATTTTATAGACCGCAGGCTCAATGGTAAAAATAAAAGCACGGTGAATCGTCAGCGCTTCTTACGCCGCCATAAATCGCAAATTAAAGAATCAATTGCGGATGCGGTCAATAAGCGCTCCATCACCGATGTTGAGAGCGGAGAAGATATTACTATCCCTTCTCGCGATATCAGAGAGCCAAGCTTTCATCAAGGCCGCGGTGGACAACGTAATGTTGTTCACCCAGGCAACGACCAATTTAGCCCCGGCGATCGTATTGAACGCCCCCCTAGTGGGGGTGGGCAAGGTGGCGCAGGGGAAGGTCAAGCAAGCCAAGATGGTGAAGGTGAAGATGAGTTCGTCTTTCAAATATCAAAAGATGAATATCTTGATTTACTGTTTGAGGATCTAGAATTACCAAATCTTCAAAAGAACCAACTCAATAAAATTGTTGAATGGAAGACATTCCGTTCTGGTTTTAAATCAGTCGGTGTACCGTCTAATATTGCCATAGTAAAATCTTTACAAAATTCGTTGGCACGTCGTACAGCAATGACAGCGGCAAAACGCCGACAACTACGTGAATTTGAACAAGCCCTAGACTTGTTACAGACCACCGAACCAGCACAGCCTTTTGAAGAAAAGAAAATTCTAGAAGAAATAGAGGCACTGCAAAAGAAAATAAGCCGTGTGCCGTTTATTGATACCTTTGACTTGCGCTACAAAAACTATGAGCGCCGTCCTCAGCCAAGCAGCCAAGCTGTTATGTTCTGCTTAATGGATGTCTCTGGTTCGATGGATCAAGCCACAAAAGACATTGCGAAACGCTTTTATATTTTACTGTACTTGTTTTTAAATCGAACCTACAAGAATGTAGATGTGATCTTTATTCGCCACCATACACAAGCTAAAGAAGTCGATGAACACGAGTTTTTCTACTCGCAGGAAACTGGGGGCACGATTGTATCCAGCGCCTTACGTATGATGAATGACATCATCAAAAAGCGTTACTCCCCTGCTGAATGGAATATCTATGCGGCTCAATCATCTGATGGTGATAACTGGGCTGATGACTCGCCAGGCTGTCGTGAATTACTCAATAAAGAGATTCTACCAGTAACCCGTTATTACTCTTATATCGAAATAACTCGACGAGCACATCAAACGCTCTGGAGAGAATACGAAGCACTGCAAGGAACTCACGCCAACTTTGCAATGCAAAACATAAGGACTGTGGATGACATTTTCCCTGTCTTCAGGGAGCTATTTAAAAAACAAGTCAGCTAGTGGCTAACACAGTTAACACGTGTTGATGATTAGTTTTTGATGTCAATAAGCGCTTTTGGGGAGTGTGTTATATGGTTTCAACTACAAAGACAAAAACACTCAGTGATGGTCCAGATTGGACTTTTGACCTACTTGACCAGTATCACGTAGAGATCAAGCGCATTGCTGAACATTATCAGTTAGATGCCTATCCTAATCAGATAGAGGTCATTACAGCTGAACAAATGATGGATGCTTATTCCAGTATCGGCATGCCAATTAATTACCATCATTGGTCATTCGGTAAACGTTTCATCGAAACTGAACGTGGTTACAAGCATGGTCAAATGGGTCTGGCTTATGAAATTGTCATTAATTCAGACCCCTGTATATCTTATCTTATGGAAGAAAATACCATCACAATGCAGGCATTAGTGATGGCGCACGCATGTTATGGTCATAATTCTTTCTTCAAAGGTAACTATTTATTCAAGACATGGACAGATGCAAGTTCGATCATTGATTATCTTTTATTTGCCCGTAAATACATCACAGAATGTGAAGAAAGGTATGGCGTCGATGATGTCGAAAGGCTACTCGATTCTTGCCACGCATTAATGAACTACGGTGTAGATCGCTACAAACGACCACAAAAAATATCGTTAGTGGAAGAAACAGCACGCCAAAAAGCACGTGAAGACTATTTGCAAACTCAAGTGAATTCACTATGGCGCACAATTCCGGTTAATGAAGAAAAAGAAAGCCATTCAGAAGAGGTTCGCTTCCCTTCTGAGCCTCAAGAAAACATTCTTTATTTCTTCGAAAAACACGCTCCCTTGCTAGAGCCTTGGCAAAGAGAAATCGTTCGAATTGTGCGCAAAGTTAGTCAATATTTTTACCCACAAAAACAAACCCAAGTTATGAATGAAGGTTGGGCGACTTTTTGGCACTACACCATCATGAACCACCTCTATGACGACGGTTTAGTCACTGATCGTTTCATTATGGAGTTTCTTCACAGCCACACCAATGTCGTGGCACAGCCTGAATATAATAGCCCTTACTACAGCGGCATTAACCCTTATGCCCTTGGTTTTGCTATGTTCCAAGATATTCGACGTATGTGTGAAAAACCAACAGAAGAAGATAAACAGTGGTTTCCTGATATTGCAGGTAAAGATTGGTTGGAAACCGTACACTTTGCGATGAGAAATTTTAAAGATGAGAGCTTTATTAGCCAGTATCTTTCGCCGAAGTTAATGCGGGATTTTAAACTCTTTGCCGTCAATGATGATGACAGACACAACTATGTGGAAGTAGATGCAATTCATAATGAAGAAGGCTATCGTGCCATTCGTGAAAAGTTATCCTCTCAGTACAACCTCAGTAATAATGAGCCCAACATTCAAGTTTGGAATGTGGCACTTAGAGGTGATCGTTCATTAACTCTTCGTTATGTACCACACAATCGTGTACCACTCGCAGATAGCTATAATGAGGTGATTAAACACTTGCACCGTATTTGGGGGTTTGACGTAACGCTTGAAGAAGAGATGCCTGATGGCAGAACACAAATTCTGGCAACTTGCCCTATTCAAAATCAATATAATACTGAAATATAAAGCCTATTTTATATTACAAAATGTGCGAAAGGTAACGTAAAAAAGACAATAAAAAAGCCGACGGTAATATTATTACCGTCGGCTTTTTATATGTCTAAATTAAAGAACAGTTACTGCTCTTCTTCGTATAAGTAACGTGCAATTTCGATACGGTTACTGTACCAAATCGCACCACTTTCACGCCCATATTTCTTTAAACGATCGGCAACATGATCAGGTTGATTATTATCACAGTAAGACTGCATTTCACGGTAGAAATCTAGTGCTAACTGGCACGCTTCTGGGCTCATGAAATAATAACCACCCACACGGGTGTAAATTTTACGCAAACCATTAATCGTCAATACATACAACTTGTTACCTGATTTGCCCGCTAAACCTTGGAACAAACGATAATCATAATAGTTAAATGCACGAGCACGGCAAACTGCTTCACACAATTCAGGATCCGTTTTACCGTATTTATCAACAATTTTCTTAACTTGCTGCATAAGCGGCAGTTTGTCATCGCTGTTTTCTACGAATTCAGCAAAGCTATTTGCATTCAACAGTTCTTCACATGATTGAATAACATGCTCAATCAATTCGCTAGATTCTTTACCGTTACCCTTCACGGCATAGCGCATGAACACACTGCTGATATCAGTACGAGCAGCTAATAGATCTTCAAGTACACTCTGAACATCTTGACCGTCTAACGTAATCAAAGTGTCTAAAATGCTAAGACCTGAAGTCTCCATATAATTATTCACACGTGTTGGTTTACCGTGTTGGATAGTCAACCATCCATCACGAGCTAACCGTTGTAATACTTCACGTAATGTTGTTCGAGTTACGCCAATCAGTTCTGATAATTCACGTTCAGCTGGAAGAATCGAACCCTGAGGAAAGTGACCATTCCAGATACTCTCAATGATATATTTCTCAGCAAACGTTGCTGGGCTGTCAGCCTTTATAACCATTTAAATGCTATCCAATTTGCTTCTTGTTTATATTTTATTCACTCATCATACCACCAGTTCAAGAATAGGCGAAATTACAGAAAGTAGAACAGACACATATTCAGACCTAGATGTTAAGTAAAGTTGATTCTGCGCAACATTTGCTTACACTTTTAACTGTAAATTGCATACCGTGAGTTTCTAGCACATTAATATTCTCATTTTGAGATGAAACCTGAGTAATTTATGTAACATCAGCTTACATAACTTGACTGATTCTGATCTAACGGTACAGTTAGCATCGAATAAATACTGGGAGCTGAATGGACGCTGCTGCCTACTTTAAGTTAAACACCATCTATTTAATCAACCAGATATGATGTTTAGCTTAGAGGTCTGATTTAGATACAAAGGCCGCGCCCAGCTCATTTATTAACACGTACACTATAAGAGACCCCCAAAGATGGCTATTTCGCTAGGGAACGCGTTTATTAAAAACTTTTTAGGTAAAGCGCCTGATTGGTATAAAATTACAATAATTTCCTTTCTTATCATCAATCCTTTTGTTTTCTTTTTAGTTGATCCTTTTGTTGCTGGCTGGCTGTTAGTTGTCGAATTTATATTCACATTAGCAATGGCACTAAAATGTTACCCTCTCCAACCTGGCGGATTATTAGCTATTGAAGCTGTTGCTATCGGTATGACTAGCCCAGCTCAGGTAAAACATGAGCTGGTTGCGAATATTGAAGTACTACTACTACTGATCTTCATGGTAGCTGGCATTTACTTTATGAAGCAGCTACTGCTTTATATCTTTACTAAAATACTGATTGGTATTCGCTCTAAGATTCTGCTGTCATTATCTTTTTGTTTAATGGCTGCATTTCTTTCCGCTTTCCTTGATGCACTAACGGTTATCGCCGTTGTTATCAGCGTTACAGTCGGCTTCTATAGCATTTATCACAAAGTAGCATCAGGACAAGATCCTAATACTTCTCATGATCACACCACAGATACTCACGTGCGTGAAGTGAGCCGAGATGATCTAGAAAATTACCGCTCATTCTTACGTAGTCTACTTATGCACGCCGGTATCGGTACAGCATTAGGTGGCGTAATGACAATGGTTGGTGAACCTCAAAACCTGATTATTGCCGACCAAGCAGGTTGGTTATTTGGTGAGTTTATTCTTCGCATGTCGCCAGTGACGGTTCCTGTATTTATGTGTGGATTATTGACGTGCGCTTTGGTCGAAAAATTCCAAATTTGCGGTTACGGAACACATTTGCCTGAAAACGTACGCAGAATTTTGGTCGATTATGATAACGAAGAACGTAAAAGCCGTACAAATATCGATTACGCTAAATTAACAGCGCAAGCACTGATCGCAGTATGGTTGATTGTCGGTCTAGCCATGCACTTAGCAGCAGTAGGCTTGATTGGTTTGACTGTTATTATCTTTGCTACATCGTTTACAGGTGTGACTGAAGAACATGCTTTAGGTAAGGCGTTTGAAGAAGCGTTACCGTTTACCGCATTATTAGCCGTTTTCTTCTCAATTGTTGCAGTGATCATTGATCAACATTTATTTACACCCATTATTTCTTGGGTGCTGACTCTTAACGGTAACGCACAAATGACGATGTTCTATATCGCCAATGGTTTACTTTCTATGGTGTCAGATAACGTCTTTGTTGGTACGGTTTACATCAATGAAGTCAAAGCAGCCTTAGTAAGTGGTGCGATTACTCGTGACCAATTCGATATGTTAGCGGTTGCCATTAACACGGGTACAAACCTACCGTCAGTGGCAACACCAAATGGTCAAGCTGCATTCTTGTTCGTACTGACCTCGGCACTTGCTCCTTTAATCCGCCTTTCGTATGGTCGTATGGTATATATGGCATTGCCTTATACTATTGTTCTTGCACTGGTTGGCTTAGCAGGTATCGAATTTATGCTTCTGCCAATGACTGAGTGGTTCTACGACATGGGCTGGCTAGTTCATAATACGGGTGAAGTTATGTCGACGATTGCACCTGCGGCTGGACATTAATTGAATTATTCTCGATTATAAGTGTCCGATAGAAATGTAAAAGCCCTGATTAGTCAGGGCTTTATTCTATACTTTGACTTCAATTAGCTTAGAGATCATCATATGCAATTTCTGAACACATTCTCAAAAAGCCGTATATCTTGGTTACTGTTACTACTGTGTATTGTCTTTTTCGAGGGCAGTGCTCTGTTCTTCCAACATGGTATGAAACTAGGGCCTTGCGTAATGTGTATTTATGAGCGCGTTGCCATGATGGGCATTGCGTTTGCAGCACTGTTAGGCGCTATTGCTCCACAATATGCCATCATTCGTTGGGCTGGGCTTATTGCGTGGGGTTATAGCGCAGTAAGAGGCTTACAGCTATCGATTGAACATGTGGGTTATCAATTCAACCCCTCACCTTTTGCAACCTGTGATCTCTTTGTACAGTTCCCTAATTGGGCACCATTGAATAAATGGGTTCCATGGATGTTCGAAGCTTACGGCGATTGTGCAGAAGTTGTTTGGACTTTCCTTGGGCAATCAATGCCACAATGGCTCGTTATTATCTTTGCAGGTAATTTAGTCGCATTAGCATTGATCGTTATTGCTCAGTTTTTTAGTAAGAGGACGAATACCATTCTGGATATGTAAATGTCTAGATTGATATAAAACACCATTGAACGGTTTAAACAAAAAAGGAGAACATCACGTTCTCCTTTTTTAATGTGCTCTATTTGGCGACTAAGGCCTCTAAAATAGGATAGTCTGCAGGGCAAAGTGCATAATGGCTTATTTCCGTTAACTCAGCCCATACACTCGCTTGATGGCTGTGTAAAACTAATGAGCCTGATTCCCAATGGCTGAGGTATCCTTTCAAATGAATTATCTTATCGCCATAATCAAACACACTGTCAGCTAAAAACCGACCTGTTGTTGTTTGAATAGCCAGCTCTTCCGTTAGCTCTCGCTCTAAAGCAGCTTGAGGGGTTTCTCCCTCTTCCACTTTACCACCGGGGAATTCCCATAAACCACCTTGACTGGCATGTTCAACACGCTGCGCTAATAAATAACGACCTTGTTTTTCAATCACCCCAGCCACAACCAAAATAATCGGTTTAATGCTTACCGATTCCGCAGTGTTGCGTATATTTTTTTGCGGCATTACTTACCACAACATTGCTTGAATTTTTTACCACTATTGCATAAACAAGCATCGTTACGGCCTGTTTCTTTATACGGGTTTACAGCTTGTGCACCCGCGCCCTGCTGTATTTCATCAGCAGCCATTACCACTTCACCAATCATGAGTGATACCTGAGGGTAAAGATCGCTCGGCGTTGGTGGGCTTGTCATTCCAGCCTCTTTCATTTGCGCTAATGTATCTTCTTCATCAAGCAGCAGCATCATCGTGGTAATAAGCGCAGACAACATGCGCATAGTGCCATCTGAAATAGCTTGTTCGGTCCAGTTAGGTTCGATTTGAGGCCATACACTTAGGAAACCTTCTGCAAAATGTCCTAACGATTCGTTTACCCCGTCTTCTACATTCCACACAAGACTTTCTGGTAGTTCGTACTCACCTGCTTTGATGTACTGATACTGCATTTGAAAGTGGCTAAGGATTGCCTTTTTCTGCTCATCGGTCACATCTTTTTGATCTTCTTCAACCACACCACCATTAATAAGTACTGGTAACCATGCTTCTGGAACAAGTGGCTTCGGGTTTGCATTCGCAGCCAAAAGTGCGCCTTCAATGAATGCGGCTGGCATGCCGTCCCAATCAGCTGGTAGTGTCATTAAATCTGTCATTTTATTTTCCGGTTCTATCATACGGTTCTCAATATAGCCCGATTATACCTCAACAACCTGAGGATGCGAGGAACAGGGCAGCAAACTCTACGTTAATAACCCCATCACTAACGTTAACAAATAGTTAAACCAAAGCGTGCAACTAAACTTTATCTTCAACCAACACTGCAATTTTACATAAATAGTGTTGATATTTGATGAAGATAAAGGCAAAACTGGTTTTATTCTCGCTGAAACGAGCATATTGAGGTAACTTGGGTAGATATATATCCACATGACTTCATACGTCTTTCTTTTTGGTAGTTAGGGACAACATAATGCGTCAAGAAAAAGCGAGTGCGATTATTGCGGGTGCTAGTGGACTAGTTGGTGATGAACTTCTTCATCAATTACTGGCCTGCGAGCATTTTAATATCGTTTATTCTTTGTCACGCCGTGAACTGCCTTTTCACAGTAAAAATCTCACGCAAATTGTTCACCCAGAACTACGGGTAACAACATGGAACGAGACAGATCATACACCAACATACGGTTACATCTGCCTAGGCACGACGACGAAGCAAGCTGGCAGCAGCAAAGATTTAGAAGCTATTGATTATCAATTAGTCAAAGATGTGGCTAATACGATGCATTTATTGGGCGTAAAAAATATTACGGTTGTATCCAGTCTTGGTGCTCACCCGTGGTCACCTTCCCACTATTTACGCTGTAAGGGAAAAATGGAGCAAGCACTCAGCAAGATGGGCTTTGCTCGCTGCACATTTGTTAGACCAGGGCCATTAACGGGCGAACGTTCTAAACCCCGTAAAGATGAAATTATTGTTCAACGTTTATTTGAAATAATCCACCCTCTTTTGATGGGCCCTCTTGGTAATTTAGAGCCCATTCCTGCTGAAGATGTTGCCCGTAATATGCTTACCCTAAGTTTAGAACCTGAGTATACCGATAGTAAAAAAACACAGGTAATATCAGGAAAAGCATTAAAAAGAAAAAAGTCATCACACAAGAACGATAAGAATAAATCGGCTTAACGCATAAGATTAGATGACAAGCACGCCTTTGGGCACTAAAATCTCGCACCTTACAATTTTTGTAGCCACACAGATAAAGCCACGGGTGATATGCGAGTAATTTTAGGTCCAATGGAAGGTGTCTTAGACCCTTTAATGCGAGAAATGCTAACAAACATCAATGATTACGATCTTTGCGTCACAGAGTTCGTTCGGATTATTGATAGCTTATTACCAAGTAGCGTTTTTTATCGCCTGTGTCCAGAGCTTCACCATGGTGGAAAAACAACGTCAGGTACACCTGTGCGTGTTCAACTGTTAGGTCAAGAGCCTGTATGGATGGCTGAAAATGCATACCGTGCAAGTAATCTTGGCTCGGCGGGTATCGATATTAATTTTGGTTGCCCAGCGAAGTCGGTAAATAAGAATCGCGGTGGTGCCGTTCTGCTTAAAGAACCCGAAAAGATTTACCAAATAGTCAAAGAAGTACGTAGTGCTGTTTGCCCAACGAAACCTGTAACAGCAAAAGTTCGTTTAGGGTGGGATGACCCAACGCACTGCTTTGAAATTGTCGATGCCGTAGCACAGGCTGGCGGTGATGAAATTGCTATTCATGCTCGTACAAAAGTCGATGGTTATAAAGCCGAAACAATAAAGTGGGACTACATCCGTCAAGTAAAAGAAAAAAGTTCTATTCCCATTATTGCTAATGGTGAAGTCTGGAACTACCAAGACGGACAAGCATGCTTAACCGTTACCCAAACAGATGCCTTGATGATTTGCCGTGGTGCGCTCAATTTACCCAACCTGTGTAATGTCATAAAACGCAATGAAGCACACATGCCATGGCACCATGTTATTCAGCTATTGCTTAAGTTTTCTGAATTTGAAATCAAAGGTGATAAAGGGCTCTACTACCCTAATCGTGTTAAGCAGTGGTTTGCCTACCTGCGTCATGAATATCCTGAGGCTAAAGAATTATTTGTCGACATTCGCAGTTTGAATAAAGCAGCCCCCATTGTTGAAATTCTGCAACGGGCTCAAGCATTAGCACATGCTTAAGCCTTATAGTGACCTAAGTACTCGATCTTAATTTGTAAGACTTTCTCTTGGTATTAGATACACAAAACCCCGGCAATGCGTAACTTATAATAAGTCATCATTGCCGGGGTTTTATTAGAATTCAATAACGCGATTAACGGTTCGGGTGGTTGGTAATGTGATCTTATCCGCCGAAGCGATATCAACCGTTCTATTTCAACAACTTACATGCATGACAAAGCTTTATTGTCACAAAAGTGTCTACATCTTACTTATTTTTCTTGTAGACACCTTCTTAACCTCTTAGTAAACCTATACTTTACGAACATGCCTTCCCTCCCCCAACAGACCGCACGCTTACTGACTTCTACAGAAAATTCAGGGGAGGGAGGGGAAAGCAAAGCCCGCCCCCGAACACCTAGTTACCGTTGTTCAAACCAAATTCAGTAAGTTTCTTCACTAAACAAAAATCATCAGTCATAGCCTCACCTATAAACCCTTCGAGCAGTTCCTTAGCCCTTTTTTGTCTCTTTGAAAGGGTGCGTTTTCTGTCATCATTATTCATGCCATGAACATCTTGCTGGAAGGCATAAATATATTGCTTAGCCACATGAGGATCCAAGCCTGCCTGTATCAAGATATTGCGCATACACTTGCCTCTGCCCTGTCCGGCAATAAATGATCTTAGGCGGGCCATGTGTTTTGACGATAATTTCATTTTTGTTCTCCTTTTGTATTCAGTAGTCTTAATGAGGAGAACCTCTTTTTTAACTCCCACTTTTGTTATAACAAGAATATTAAGAAGTGTATCTGGACATAAAATTACGCTCTCTTCTTTTCAGGTACAATTCCAGGCAGGGCGGGATTTCTACGGAAAATGCGGTTTTCGTTATCACTTCCAGCTGTTCATTCACAAAAAAACTTCACCGGATGAGCTGAACAAAAATGAAATTTTGTTTTTAGTGAAAAATGCCCCTCTATTCCTTGCCCACTCTGGCTTTGCCGTCTCTTCATTAGATCTTTAAAACCACACACCAGATCATCCATCTTGTGACGAAAAACAGACAACCCATTAGTTATCAGTAGCTTACATCGACGACACAGATCATTGAAGATCGTTATTATTTCAAAAAACTGAAAATAATTTCAGTTTTTGAAATTTTGGATTTCGCAAACACCCCAGTAACGGCGGGGTCTTGGCTAGGAATTTCACAAAAATAAAACTGAAAAAAAAACGAGTTCGAAAACGCCGCAGGTGGGGAGGATGAGTGCGGATTCCGTCACGTGATTGCTCCTTTTCGTGACGCAGTGGTAGCTGTTTGGGCTGCGGCTGTATTAATCGGAAATTGACGGAGTTATGAGGTGCAAAAAAAAACGCCAGAAGTGGGCGCTTTGGAGATAGTTACACGCAAGCTTGCTTAACTTACTTTGTACGTTCATTTCGAACGTTTTATAAAATAGTAAACTAAATTAGTTGAGCTGGATAATAGTATTGTCGCCTATTACAAAATCATTATTTGTATTAAACCCTCCATCACCCGTTAAAGAATAAATAAAATTACCATCTAAATAAGATTCGTTTCCTGAACCAGTGAATGAAAAAACTAATGGGTAAAATACATTATTTGATATTGTAACTTCTTCTGATATTGTACCTACATCATGACTAGGTAATGTTACTTGATTGTCAGAATATGCAATATCGCTATACTCACTACTAAGAAACGTGTTCCCTGTTATATTGAAGCTCCTATTTGTATCCTCTTCATAATCAATAAATTGAATTCCATTTGAGCTCCCATCGAAGATGTTGTTAGATATTGTTATCTTCAACTCATCACCATTATAAGGATGAAGCCTTATTTCAATACCATCATCACTGGAATTAGATATTACATTATTACTAATATTGACACTTACATCATAATCCAAATCGATTGCATCATCTTTGTTTGCATGAAATAAATTATTAACTAACGTCCCTCCTCCCCCCTCATAATCCACACCATCCGTATTATTAAAAAAGTAATTCCCGCTAATCATTATTAATGAGTCAGTAGAAATGCCATCATCGCCATTGATAATTGACATATTACTAATGCTGGCTCCTGAGGAATTTTCAATCGTAATGCAAGTACCTCCTTGCCCATCTATAATCGATTGTTTGCCTTTCCCTTCAAGATGAACCACTTTATTGGTAATGGTGATATTTTCTTTAAATAGACCCGCATCTATAATCACCGTTCCTTCATTTGGAAGGTTGTCAATAACCTCCTGTAATGAAGCATTACCATCTGACGGATAATGAACTGTATTACTTATCAGTTCATTAACGCTTTCATTATCAGAATTACACCCAAACAAAATAATAGCCAGACAACTTGTAGATAGTATATTTCTAAATTTCATACCAATACCTATAAAAGAACTCCATTTCGCAAATAACATTATTACACCAGGTCATACCCAACATCAACAGAGCACTTTAAATTTGAAAAAACATGCTAAAAATACTGATTAACCTAGGTAGCAACAACATAACTGCCATGGCCATCCTTTAGATATTAGCCTCTAACTAGAGGATAGAATGCAGTCCAGAGGAACTGCCACCTTTAACATCTGCTTTAGCATTCTGGGTAATTTCATCCACCACGGCGTTAGCAATAGCTTCGGCCATTTTTCCCGCCATCGCAAACTCACCGTCAAGAACAAAGCCCTGTGCTTTCAATTCATTTTCTAACTTCTCTTTCAGTGATGCTTTGCTTAGTGCCATCTTACTTACCTGCAAATACGGTGGTTGATACGTCTACATGTGGTTTACCCATAAACGGGCAGATACTTGCACCGGTGCATACTCCTTTACCACCATTCATCTTAATGGTGTCTGCATCCTCGGTGAGATTCTTAGCAGTAGTTGCCTTATGACCTTTAACGGTTTCCGTGTGGTCACCATCAATTTCAGCTAAACGGTTTTCCAGTACTTTGATTCGTTGGTTAAGACATTCCAACTTGTCGTCTTTATCTGTCTTTCGTTCAAAGTTTCCGTCTTGGTCTACCAACTGGTAAACACCTTGGCGCTGTTGGTATCGGCTTTCACCTTCTTTGATACCTGGTAACTTGAACCCAAGCGGAAGAACGCAATGAATGAAAGGCTTATCCGGTTGGCCGAACATAAAACCATGGCTTTGCGATGTATACCCACAGGGCCGAAATGGTAAACGAGTTCGTAAGCGCTTCGCCACCAAAGGCGAGGTGCTTGCTTATGAGAAATTTGTTTTTAAAGAAGTCAATGATAAGCCATGGCTTGGTGAAAAAGCTGAACGTCGCAGCTTATTGGATATGATTAACCTTTGGCAATCACGTCACGGCCAATCGCTAGCCCATTCAAAATACACCTACAACAAACTGAAAGTGATGGCACTTGGTATGGGCGACCCGCTTTACCACAAGTTCACGGCCAAAATGTTCACCGAATATCGCACAGCAAGATTAGCTGGCGAAATTGCTGATCTAAACGGACGTAAAGTCGAGGTGTCTTTCCGAACCTGTAATACAGAGTAAGACTTACTCAATGCGGTGATAGTAGAACTACAACGCATGGAAGAATGGAAAGGTGAAAACCCTTTGAAGTTAGTCCGTCAGTTCAAGCTGCATGAAAGCGAGATGGAGTTTCTTACCATTGAGGAAATGGAAACCCTCATTGATGCGGCAGAACACCACCAATACCATGAAGATTTACACAAGGTGATCAAGCTTTGCTTGGCTACAGGTGCTCGCTTTCGCGAAAGTGCCAACTTAACCGGCGCACAAATTACTCAGTACAAAGTGACGTTTACCCAAACCAAAGGTAAGAAGAATCGCTCGGTACCTATCAGCCCAGAACTTTATGAAGTGATTTATAAGGAAGGTTCGGGCCCGCTATTCAACATCGGTTACTCGACGGTTTACCGATTTATCGTGAAGCATGTCCCACGGCTGAAACAACAAGCCGCTCACGTGCTGCGCCACACATTTGCGTCTTACTACATGATGAATGGCGGTAACATTATCGCACTGCAGAGAATCTTAGGTCACAGCGACATCAAACAGACAATGCGTTATGCCCATCTTGCCCCTGACCATCTAGAAGATGTAGTCACAAAGAACCCACTTTCTAATCTGAGAAAGTGACCAAACCATGCCTCATAAAATGCCTACAAAGTGTCTACAGAAATTCATAATATAGACAAATATAGATGTTTATTGATTGAGGCACTGACTACAACCCTTTGATAAGCCTTGCTATCACTCGATGCGATTAGGGTGATTTGTAATGTGATCTTCCCAATCGATGACGTCAATTTCATAGACAACTTGATCTTTCACCGACTCACCCGCTTTGTGCATGGCCTTTTTAGAGCCTGTAATTAAAGGATGCCACTCAGGTAACGGTTTGCCTTCAGCAAGCAAACGGTATGCACACGTTTCTGGTAGCCAAACAAACTCGTCGATACGCTCACGTGTTAGCTTTAAACACTCTTCACCAGACTCAAAACGGTTCTGATAATCTTTACAAGAACAAGTGTTGTTATCCAGTAAGCTACACGCAACATTGGTAAAATAAATATCATCTGTCGCATCATCAATTAATTTATGCAAACAGCACTTACCACAACCATCACAGAGAGATTCCCACTCTTGATCTGTCATTATTGCTAATTCTTTATCTTCCCAAAAACGTACCATACTACCCAACCTATTCATTACCTAACCCTAGCCTATATAGCTAAGGAGGCGGTTTTATAGCTGTCTAATGATTAAAGTGCAAGCGAATACTGCGGATTAAGTCTTAAGAATAGCTGTAATAAGAGGCATTATTATTTACACCATTAAAAAGGCTATGTCTGAGCAAACTGTTGTAGGTCGATCATACTTAATTTATGTGTGAAGAACTGCAATGGTTTACTCTCATGAATGAACAAGAATTTATTCCATTATTACAAAAGCTTAATTTGCTATCACCTAGCCAGCGACAGCGACTCCATCATTCCCTTGAAAGCAGTGAAACCTCCACCGAAGAAATATTAGCAGTGAAGATGGCACTACATCAGTGTCCACATTGTGCATCCACGCCTTTAAAGCCTTGGGGAGCAAGCCATGGTTTACCGCGATATCGGTGTACCTCTTGCCTTAAGACATGCAATCCACTCACAAAATCACCTCTCGCCAGACTACGTAAACGTGATAA
>SWCB01002665.1_pt1 | contig 21210 bp, 18 predicted proteins | sample 4692901 | NCBI WGS metagenome assembly SWCB01 (sample SAMN10267276, study PRJNA491770) | bioreactor metagenome | isolation source: DHS bioreactor inoculated with subseafloor sediment | place: Japan: off Shimokita Peninsula | collected 2006-08 | reverse complement strand
TTTTTCATCCGTTCCGTTTATTCTGCCAAAAAAATCATCAAACGAATAGGATTTAATTTCATGAAGAGATTCTAATGTTTGGAATGTAGGCACATAATTATTATTTCTGCCTTCAGTATTAAGATAATCGTAAGTACCGCCGCCAAAAAGATTAACATATTTAGGCTCAGTATTCCAATTTTCAAAAGCATATTTTAAGAAATCCCGCATGGCAGTAGGGTCTTGAATGCCGCTGCTAAACTCATTAAATATTTCATCCGTATAAAAGATTCTTGAAGTAAGCGGAAAATCAGAAACTACACTTCTGTGATTTATTAACTTTTCTGCGGCAGATCTTAATTCTCTGTGAGTAATTATAATATATTCAACTCCTTCAGATTCAGCTCGCACAAATGAGTTTAATATATTTTCAAATCCAGATGGTACTTTATATTTGCTCGAATTAGCTGCATAAAACTTAGAAACATTCCCGGAAGTTTGAGATTTTTTAAACCTAATTTCTCCGCCGCTTATAAATTCAGGCGAAATTAATTTTGTATTGTTATAATCGGTAACATCAAAAACTTGATTAGCACTTGTAGAAAAATTAGAAAGTCTGTAATCAATAATTCCGTTTGTATCTTTTGAAAAGAAAACTAATTCATCTTCTATAGCTTTTAGATTTCTTTCAAATTCAATTTCGAAGAAATCTAAATATCCTTTTGAAACTAAATTTGTAGGAGCAAATAAAATTTTAAGAACACTTCTGTTATCAGTAAAATTTCCGTTAAATGAGGCTGAACCAGTAAGTAAAATTCCGGGTTGATACTGTTCAAAAGGTCTTGACAAAGTAGTTGTTAAAATTCTCTGACCATTTTCTTCTAAAGAAAAAGGAACATTGGTTTCACCAACATTTGCAAATGAATAATTATAATAAGCCGTAGTTCCGGAAACATGATCCATAATTGGATTTATATAAGTGTAGCTTTGCTTAGCCGATGAATATTCATCGCTTACATAAACTACTCCGGATTTAATCACATTCAGATTATCTTCATCATTAAAAACAAAAGCCTTTGTTGATGTCTGAACAATTGGGTTTGATGAAGATTCACTTTGCACCGTAGAAATTCTTTTCCCGGTATTCCCGCCAAAAGTTAACCAGAAATAATTCTCTCTAGAATACCAGTTTTTATTTCTCTTAATTTTATTAGAAGAATTATTATAATCCCAGAAATTTACACCTCTTCCGTAAAAAAGAATAAAATCATTTTCATTAAAAACGCCGTCACTTTCCCCTTCAACTTTAATTGCTAATTCTTGCAAATCATTAGGTCGCGCTTCATCAATTGCCCAAGGCAAAATTTTGCCGCCGTTATTGTAAATCTTTATTGTTCTGGGATCAAGTCCGTTTGTGCTAATTCCTATTGCAGATAAAGTTGCAGCATCAATCTTATAAATTCCTTCTTCGGTGATTGGGAATTTATACCACGTTCCGCTTGAAAGTACTGAAGGAACTGAAGTTGATGCAGTTTTTGCTAAATTTATTTCTTTAGCCCATTCATTTACTTGATCGGAATTTATTACTGAACTTGAAGCTAAATCATCAATGTATTTAATTGGACTGCTTAAATTTTGGTTTGCCAATTTTACTTCAATTACAATTCTTTCATAAATTTTTATAGAATAATTTTCTTGATCAAATTGAATTGGAAAAATTTTCAAATCTTGTACCGGAAGATTTCTAGTATATCCAAATTTGCCGGGAAGAATTAATTCTTGGTTTTCAACTTTATATTCATCGGTAATCTTAAATTCATTCTGATAAAAATCACCCGATTTTTTTATAAACGGAACCGGAGAAATTTTTCCTTTAAGAAATTTGTAATTAGTTGAAACTACTCTAAAAGTATTTCCAAATTCATTACGAACACCAATTGGTAAAATTGAATAACGAATATCGGGCTTTCCAAAATCTTCTGAGTTAACAAATGAATTGGAAAAATTTATCCGCAAATATTCTTGATTATCTATTTCTAATGTATCGACGGTATATTTCGGAGTAACTTCAATGAGAATTGTGTTAGAACTTGAGTTTACAACCTGGTAATCTTGTGCAAAAATAGATGTGACTATCACAAGAAGACTAATTATCGATAATTTGCTTTTCATTAATTCCTCTAAAAATCCTAAAAAACATCAATAAAGCTATAAGAATTAAAGTACATTACAATAAAAAAAAACAGTAGCAAATTACTCGATATATATTTATCCCCTTATTTTAAGGGCAAATTTAGACAATAATAGCAATGAATGTCAAGTCAATAAATCACTTGATTAATTTATTTAGAATGAAGTCAGAATCTTTATAAAATAAAGGTATAGAATAATTTTCATTCAATAATTTGCCGTCTTCAGAAATTAAAACAAGTTTTCTTTTTGCTAATCCTAATATTCCAATTGCATCGTACTTTTTAGAAACTTCCTTTGTTGCATCACTAAGAATTGGGAATTTCAAATTTTGTTTTTTGTGAAACTCTTTATGAGACTCAATAGAATCAATACTAATCCCAACAACTTGAATATCACTTTCTAAAAACTTGTCAAAATTTTCGCTGTAATTGCATAACTGTTTGGTGCAGACTGCGGTATTATCTTTTGGATAAAAAACTAAAAGTATTTTCTTTCCAAAATATTTAGATAAAGTAAATTCATTTCCATCTTGATCCGGTAAAGTAAAGTCCTCAGCTTTTTTCAATTATAATCCTAATAATTCTTTTTCTTTTTTCATTGCTTCAATACAGAATTGAATATGTTCATCCAAATCAATTCCTAATTCTAAAGCACCATTTTTAATATCATCTCTGCTTACTGCTTTTGCAAAACCTTTATCTTTCATTTTTTTCTTAACTGATTTAACTTCAACTTCATCAATTGATTTGCTTGGACGAACATAAGTAACGGCAGTTATAAAACCAGCAAGCTCATCACAGGCAAACAAAGTTTTTTCTAACAAGGTTTCTCTTTTAACGCCTGTATAATCAGCATGAGAAAGAATTGCCTTTCTAAACTCTTCTGAAAAGCCTTTTTCTTTTAGAATTTCAGAACCTTTATAAGGATGCTCTTCTGCGGTTGGAAACATTTCATAATCGAAATCATGCAAAAGCGCAACACAGCTCCAATAATTTTTATCTTCATTAAACTTCTCCGCATAAGCTTTAACGCAAGATTCAACTGCATAGGCGTGCTTAAGAAGACTTTCACTTTTTGTATATTCTTGAAGAATAGCCAAACACTCTTCTCTATTTCTCATAATATCCATTTATTTTGCTTTCTTTTTTGATTGATCGGAAGAAAAACTTGGACAAATATTTGCGATTACACATTCCGGGCATTTTGGTCTTCTTGCAATGCAGACTTTCCTACCGTGAGTTGCAAGCCAGTGAGATGCATTTATCCAATATGATTCCGGTAAAAGTTCTTTTAATCGCAATTCTATTTTATCAGGATTTTGCGAATCAATAAATTCAAGTAAGTTAGATAATCGTTTTACATGAGTATCAACTGCAATGCTTGGAATACCGAATGCATTACCGGCTACAACCGAAGCTGTTTTTCTGCCGACTCCGCTAAGTTTAACTAATTCATCAAATTCTTTTGGGACTTCGGAATTATGATTTTCAATTAATTCATGGCAGCAATTTCTAATACTTTTTGCTTTTTGTTTATAAAATCCGGTTGAATAAATATCTTTTTCTAACTCTTCAGATTGTACATTCAAATAATCTTTTGGAGATTTATATTTTTTGAATAAATCTTTTGTAACAATATTTACTCTTTCGTCTGTGCATTGTGCAGAAAGGATAGTAGCAATCAAAAGCTGGAATGGAGAATTATAATCCAAAGCAGGTTTTACTTTTGGATAAGCTTTTTTTAGAATATCAAATACTTTAACGGCTCTTTTTTTTTCTGATTGAAGATTACTCATCTTTATTAAATCTCTTTTCTTTTATTTTGAGTCTTTCTACAACATTACCATTTATCAAATGATTTTCAATAATTTCATCTACATCTTCGGGTAAAACATTTCCGTACCAAGTTTGCTCCGGATAAATAACAATGGCACTTCCAAACTCGCATGCATCTAAACAACCTGAAGAATTGGCTCTAATGATATGATTAAGTCCGCGTTGTTTTAGCTTTTCCTTGAATAATTTTTTAAGCTGGCTGGAATCCTTATCAGCACAGCAGCTTCTTGGATGTCCCTCTTCCCTCTTGTTTTCACAAATAAAAATATGCTTCTCAAATCTCTTCATATAAAACTTTCTGACTTAATAAACAAAAAAGAGGCTGACTCAAAGTTCGATAATTGTCATATTTAACTTATTTGCCAACTGGCAAATCTGAAATGACAGTTTTGAGACATCCTCTTAAAAGTAGCGCGTACGGGATTCGAACCCGTGATCTCCGCCTTGAGAGGGCGGCGTCCTAAGCCACTAGACGAACGCGCCCTTCATCAAAATATTATTTTTTAGTAATAGTAAATTCTACTCTTCTATTTTGTTCTCTACCGTATTCGGTTGAGTTTGTAGCGATAGGTTTTGTTTCGCCATAACCTTTAGAAGCAATTCTAGAACCGTCAATACCATTGCTTGTTAAATAAGTTTTTACAGACTCAGCTCTTTTTTGAGATAGATCCATGTTATAATCATCTGCACCTTTATTATCGGTATGACCGGAAACTTCAATTTCTACAGATGCATTTTTCTTCATGAAATCAATAACTTTATTTAATTCATCATGTGAAGTTGGTAAAAGATCAGCTTTATTAAAAGCAAAGAAAACATTTCTTAACTGAATAGTTTCGCCAACTTTTACGGTTTCTTCTTCAATAATAAGTTCTTCGTAAGAAGCTAACCAGCTGCCTGCAATAGCGTTTAATTTGGTATCGCCCCAGGTAGCAACTTTAACAACAAAACCATCTCTAGAAACTGCGTAAGGTTCTAATGAATAACGCATGATAGAATTGTCAGTTTTATCAATTAATTGAACACCGACATAAATTGTTGGAATACCTTTGAAAGGAGGATTAAACTTAACTTCATAATCAAAAGAACGAAGACCTGAACCGTTATCAAGATTATAGCCGCTAGTATTTTTATCCAAATAAAAACCGCCGCTTTGTGTCAATTCAACTTTTTTAGTTGTCTGCGCAAAATTAAGAGAAACAAACAATCCCAAGATTAATGATAAAACTAATACTTTTTTCATAATAGCCCTCGCTTTTAGTTAGATAAACAAAAATAATATTCTACTTAATGATATCCAATTAATCTCTGAGAAATGTTAAATAAATGTTAAAAAAGAGTTTATGTAATATTTTACGGAACTAATCCCAAAAAGGTTCGTCTTAAGTAGTGAATTTCAAAAAAAAATATTTTTCCGGGGGGATAAAATGAAAGCAATAATAACTTTACTAGTTTCAGTATTTTTAATAAGTACTGCATTTGCCGGTGAACCGCCGGTTTCTAAATTAAATCTTGAATTGGCAGAACAAAACTTTTTAGTTGGATTAAATTCTTCTAACGACGGATTAAAAACTTCCTCAGCTTATAATTTAGGTGTATTAAATTCAGATAAAGCAGTAATTCCATTATTAAAAATGTTAAGAAATGACGAAAAAGAATGCAACAGAATTATGGCTGCTCTTGCACTTTACAAAATTAATGATGCTAGAGGAATTAATGCAATTAAACAAAGAATTAGATTTGACGACTGTGAGAGAGTCCGTAAAATGTGTTCAACCCTTTATGCGCAATATTTAGTAAATTCGCATTCCGAAAATTAAGGCATAGTTTCTCTTGTTAGTTAGTGTTGGCTTCCTCAGAAATGGGGAAGCTTTTTTTATTGCGTAATAGTTTAATGTTTCAACTAAGAAGAATTTTTGAAATAAGTTTAAGTAAATTTTATAATTATTTCATAATTCTAGCGGCGTTAAGAATTGCTAAAAGTGCAACTCCCATATCGCCAAAAACAGCTTCCCACATTCCGGCAATACCAATTGTACCTAAAAGAATGAAAATTCCTTTAACACTCATTGCAAAAATTATATTCTGCCAAATTACTTTTCTTGTTTTATAAGCAATATCAATTGCTTCGGAAACTTTATTTGGGGAATCATCCATTATTACAATGTCGGCTGTTTCAATTGCTGCTTCCGATCCTAAAGCGCCCATTGCAATTCCAACATCAGCGCGGGCTATAACCGGCGCATCATTTATTCCGTCACCTACAAATGCAACTTTCCCTTTTTTAGAAAAATCATTAAGAATATTCTCTAAGTGTTCAACTTTTTGATGCGGTAATAATTCAGCAAAATAATGTTTTATGCCAATTTCAGAAGAAATAAATTGAGCATTTGTCGAATTATCTCCGGTAAGCATAAATGTTTCAATTCCCTTTTTATTAAGATTTTCAATTGCTTCTTTAGAATCTTCTTTTATTTGATCAGAAATAAAAATATATCCCGCTAGCTCTTTATTTATAACAACATTTGCTACAGTCTCCTTGAAACTGCAATCGGAATGTTCAATATTTTCTTTATGAAGAAGTTTATCATTCCCAACTAAAATTTCTTTATCATCTATTATGGCTTTTATACCAAAACCTGAAATATCCTCAAAAGATTTTATTCTGCTTTCATCTATAGATTTGTTGTATTTATTTTGAATTGCATCTGAAATTGGATGATTAGAATTAAATTCAGCGTAACTTGCAAATTCTAAAAGTTCATTTTCAGAATAACCGTTTACCAGATTAATTCCGGTAACAGAAAAATTCCCTTTTGTTAAAGTTCCGGTTTTATCAAAAACTACAGCTTTAATTCCTGCAAGCGCATCAAGATAATTAGAACCTTTAACAAGAATTCCTTTTTTTGATGCTCCGCCAATTCCGCCAAAATATCCAAGCGGAATGCTGATTACTAAAGCGCAAGGACAAGAAATAACCAGCACAACTAAAGCTCTGTAAATCCATTCTTCAAAAAGCAGATTTGCAAATAAGAGCGGAGGTAATACTGCAATCATTGCAGAAATTAAAACAATTACCGGAGTGTAATATCTGGCGAATTTAGTAATAAACTTTTCTGTTGCAGCTTTTTTGCTTGATGCATTTTCAACCAGCTCAAGTATTTTTGAGATTGAAGACTCGGCAAAATTCTTTGTGACTTTAATTTTTATAAGTCCCGACTGATTTATCATTCCTGCTAAAACTTGATCTTCTTTTTTTACTTTTACCGGAATTGATTCGCCGGTTAGAGCAGAAGCATCAACAAAAGATTCGCCATCGGTAATTATTCCGTCTAAAGGAATTTTTTCTCCCGGTTTAACCAGAATTAAACTGCCGATAGTTACTTCTTCGGGATTTACTTTTTGAGTCTTCTCATTCACAATTAAATTGGCAAATTCCGGTTTGATTTCGAGCAAAGCTTTAATCGATTTTCTTGATCTATTTACAGAAATATCCTGGAAAAACTCGCCTACTACATAAAAGAACATTACGGCAACCGCTTCGGGAAGTTCATCAATTGCAATTGCGCCAAGTGTTGCAATTGACATCAAAAAGTGTTCATCAAAAACATTCCCTTTTATAATATTTCTTACGGCTTTATAAAGCACTTTATAACCGCTGATTAAGTAAGCAGAAATAAAGACAAAATATCTTCCAATTTGGTAAGGAGTTGAATCTAATTTTTCACCAAAAACAAATCCAATTAATAAGAGAAGTGAAACTAAAATAATTTTAGCAAGTTCAGGTTTATTACTTAACAAATCCCCTTTTGAAATAATTGATTCCTTTGATTCATCAATTGTGGCGCCCGGTTCAATCTCATCTATTTTGGATTTTACTAAATCTAAATTGTCCGTATCAATTGTAATTGAAGAATTTGCAAAATTAATTGAGACAAATTTAACCTCCTTCATATTGGATAAATCGGTTTCAATTTTTGCCGCACAAGAGGCACAATCGATATTTCTTAAGTTATACTTTTTCATTAAATAAACTTTTTCTGTAAAGATAATAAATTGAATGATGGATTATAAGTCTCTTTTAGAACAATCAAAAATAGAAAGTTCCATTTCACTTTATAAAAAAATTAGTTGAATCAAAATAAATATCGGTAAAAGAACGATTAAAGAAAATTTATACATGTAAGCAAAAAAGCTTGGCATTTTGATATTATTTTCTTCTGCAACAGCTTTTACCATAAAATTTGGTCCGTTTCCAATGTATGTCATACTTCCAAAGAAAACTGCGGCTAAACAGATAGCTTTCAGCAATTCTTCAGGTATTTGAGCAATCATTGAAGAAGAAGTTTCTCCCAATCCTAAAGCTAAAGAATGAAATGTTACAGCAGTTGGAGTATTATCTAAAAAGCTGCTTAAGAATCCGGTGTAATAATAAAATTGAGTCGGACTGGAAACACCAAGTTGTTCAGCATTTGCTTCTAAATATAAAAGAGCCGGAACCATTGTTATAAAAATTCCAAGGAATAAATATGCTACTTCTTTAATCGGTTCCCACCTAAAATTGTTTGATTGGCGAATAAGCTTTGGTGTTAGGAATAATGATAAAATTGCAAAAATTAAAATTACTGCTTCCCTTATAAATTTATAATACTCATTTTGTTCGATAAAGGAAAAATATTGAACATTCAGAAAAGCAACAGAGAGTACAACTCCAATCAACCAAAGGAAGTTTATCTTGCCTTCAATTTTTATTGGTCTGATGTTTAATTTATCAAGAATAAGCACTTCTTTTGGTTCTTTTTTATGATAAAAAGAATCGACTAAAAAATAGACAAATAAAAGCAATAGATTAGTAATAAGCCATTCCGGGAATAGACTAATAAACCAAGTAAACGGAGCGCCGCGAAGATACATCATAAACAAAGGCGGATCACCAAGAGGAGTTAATAATCCACCCGAATTTGCAACAATTGCAATGAAAAACAAAATTGTGTGGACTTTGAATTTTCTTTCTTTGTTGGTATAAATTAAAGGTCTAATTAGGAGCATTGCTGAGCCGGTTGTTCCCATCAAAGAGGCAAAAACAGCACCAACAGCCATAAATGAAGAATTGATAAATGGATTAGCTTCAATATCTCCGGATAAATAAATTCCGCCGGTAATTGTAAATAATGCTCCAAGTAAAATTATAAATGGAACGTAATCAAAAAATATTGTTTCAATTAGTTGTTCTTCTAATCCGTTTGATAATAAAAAGACTAAAACAGGAAAACTTAATAGCAGCGAAATAATTAATTTGTTTTTATTCTTCTCCCAAAAATGATTCCAGAATAAAGGGAAAAAAGCGATTGAACTTAACATTAAAATAAAAGGAAGCAGACTTAAAAGCGGAATATTGAATGAAGTTTCCAACTTGTTGAACTCCACATTATTTCTTATAAAAAAAATATTTTCAAATTGAAAACTATACTCAAATTAATTTATTAACAAAATAAATATTTGCAAATCATATAAACTTATTTCGATACGAAAATATCTAAAAGTCGATTTAGACTTAGTTATAAATGTTTTAAGATATGTGGTAAATTGCAAATGCGAGTACTAAAAATGAAAGGATTTTAAAACAAGCTGCCCCGCTAGGATTCGAACCCAGACATACAGATCCAGAGACTGCAGTGCTACCGTTACACCACGGGGCAATTCATTAAAAATGAGATTGAAAAATTAGCTTTAATTACAAGATTTTGCAAGAGCAAAAGAGTGAGTGTTTTTGTCGGTCATAATTTCGGAATCATTTGCAAGTTTCAAAAAACCAAAACTCAGAGGTTATTATAAATTACAAATTCCATACTATTCATTTAACCAAGAATTTAATTTTTATTCTATTTGAGTCAACCTATTTCAGGATTATACATTATTACACACCCCTCGGTCCCCTACGCCGCGGCGCACAAGTCTCAAGAGGGGATGATTTATATTTTAGCTGTTTTGTTTTAATTCTTTTACTTTTTCAGTCAACCTATTTCAGGACGCTACACTTTACTTTGCTAAAAGAACAACATATCAAAATCAAATGAAATTAAACGAAATTCCTTTTTATTTTATACAATAGACTTATATTTACCTCTAAAATTTTATTAAACAATACAAAAAATATCTTATGGAAAACACTGAACTCAAAAAGAAATGGTTTGAGCATTTTCAAACCGCCCCAAATCAATTAGAAAAAATGTCTAAAGTAAACGGATTAATAAGTGCATTTAACGCAAACATAGATGCAGTAATTAAAATTTCGGGTAAGGATATTGAAGAATTAATAAGAAAATTTAGCATTAATCAAAAAGCTCTTTTAGTTGATGGTGATGAAAGTATAAAGACAAATGAAGATGCAATCCGTGGTCTGGTTAAATGTTTTAAAAGTGGTATTGCCGAAGAATGGTTGATTGAAGAAAAATCAGTATTTGACTGGCTAAATGAAAATATTGGTTATGATAATCTACAAATGGGAGGACAGGGCGGAATTGTTGCCAATGTAATGGCTGTTTGCGGAGTTGAGGATGTTTATGTTCATACAGCATCATCGCCAAAAGAACAATCAAAATTGTTTCTTGATCTGCCCAACTTGAAAAATGTAAATCCTAGTGGTGAATTGCAAAAAGCCTTTACAATTGACCGAACCGATGACATTCCTTTAATTCACTGGATAATTGAGTTCGATAAAAATGATGAATTAACAATTGACGGCAATATTTTAACTTGCCCAAAATCCAATCGTTTTATAGCAACTTACGATCCATTGAATTTTAAATTAGCAATTGACGAAGCTTTTGACAAAAAAATGTCTGATCCTTCAACCAATTTTGAATTCATTATTCTTTCCGGTTATCAGATGCTTCATAATGAACTTTCTAACGGAGACTCCGGAATTAACAGAATTAACGAATCAAAAAAAATAATTAAAAAATGGTGTGATAATAATCCCAATAATATTATGCATTTTGAAATAGCTTCAACTCAAGATAAAATTATTCGTAAATATTTGGTTGATCATTTAGCAAATGATATGGATAGTATTGGATTTAACGAACGAGAATTGATTGATATTTTAGAAGTTATTGGTGAAGAAGAATTAGCGGATTTGTGCAACAAAGAAACTACCAGCAGTAATTTATTTAAAGGATTGATTAAAGTATTTCAATACATGAAATGTCCTCGCATTCAACTTCACATGTTTGGTTTATATATTTCACTTCAGAAAAAAGGATACCAAATATCCCCTATCCAAAACCGTAAAGGAATGCAATTAGCCGCAATTATTGCAGCAACAAAAGCAGGAACCGGCTCAATAAATTCAAAAGATTCTTTATTGTGGGCAAAAGATAGAGAAGTTTCAGATATTGGATTAAATGAATTAAGAAGATTATCTGAGACTGTATCACAAGAATTTGGCGCAAATAATTTAATTGAAGATGGAATTTTCACAAACGATTCAGTAGAAATAATTGCCGTTCCAACAATTATTATTGATAAACCGATAACTCTTGTTGGTATGGGTGATACTATTTCATCAATTTCTTTAGTTGGTGCGCTTTAGATTTGAATTAAGACTTATTTTTAAGAGTATTTAATTTCAATTTCGGTACCATGAAAAGGCATATCTACTCAATTTGACAGGGTCGTATTTTATTATAATCCATTTGACTCCCCTATTGATTCTCCCAATTTTCATTCCGTTGATTATACTTTTACAACCCCCACGTGTCATTCCGGTCGATTGTGCTTTTTACAATCAACCGGAATCTCAAAAACTTCAATTATTCAAAACTAACACACCACACAGGTGAAGCGGCACCAGATCGAGACTGAGACGACACCAGAACGGCACTGTGACGGCACTGTATCGAGAGCGGAACGGCTTCTGTTCGAGGAATGAGCGACAACCACTCTAGGAACGGACGACAACCACTCGAGAAACAGGTATGGCTGATTTTTTAATTGAGTATGAAAAATTAACGTAATTGCTAGGATTATTCTCCTCAGAAAGTTGATTTAGAACAATAACATTTTTCATAATTAAATAAACATATCTATTTATTTAGAATTATATACATGACAACTTAAAAAAGTATTGGTAATTATACTCAAATATCTTAAGTTCTATATTAAATATTGACTAAATTAGTTGATATTATATTATTGTTTGAAAATGGATTTGATATTAGAACTAAACAAGCAATATTAATAAAAGAATTAAAGAACATAATAATGGCAAGGTTGCTTTAAAAATGAATAGAGTTCCATTGGAATTAGTTTATTGATTAATCATGATGCGGGAGTTATCAGTCCACTAGGCAAATCATAGAGATGGAATATTATATGGCTATGAAAGTAAAATTATTTGAATTCCACGAAAAACCCAAAGATTTTCCACTGAATATCAATTCAAATTCATGTTCAATCTTATTTAGTAAAATTGATAGTGAATTAGATATTACTCAATCATGGATTAAGGGGACTTATGAAATTTCGGATAAAATGATTTTTTATGTAGAATCCAATTTTGAATTAATCAACGGTATTTACCGTATAAAAAGCATTCTTTTTATGGATCCTATAACTGATAGGTATTTTTATGCGATGACCAATCCATTTAATTTTACAATTAATGAGTATAAAGTTGAAAATAATATTCTTGTTGATGCAACTGAAGAAGAAGCAGAAAAAGCCAAAGCTGATTGGGATGAAAGTGTTCGAATCGGCATTCCAGAAACGATGATAAATTATAAATACTCAGAAATATATTTGATCTGTTCTGATGCGTTAATAACATATCCCTTTAGAATTGGACAAGCAGAAATTTACCCTCTTTCCAAATCTGGTATTGTTGATCTTTCATCTTCAATTAAAGAAGTTTTTTTGAATATTGGGGAACGAGTAATAGAATTAAATGAGATATTAGAAGGGATTTCACATTCTGATGAAAGAAGATCTCCTCTCTTTTGTATTAGATTCCCAAGATTTTATATTGAAAGTGATAGTTTAACACTTCCAATATTACCATATGTTAAAAAAATATTTGGGCTGTTGTGCCTGAACAGAGGTGCATATTGCAAATTATTGGGAGGTGTTCATATTAGGCAAAAAGATGAGAAAAAAGATGTTTTTTACATGAATTTAAATAGTTATTATAGAGGCAATCTTGTAGGTGGTTTAATTGCTAAAGAAAATGCAAATTTATTTAACAAACAATACAAACTTTTAATTAAAGATAATTACTTAACTGAAATTGTGTCTAAGTTAAACTCTGCTTATGCGGAAACCGATCTTGATATATCTTATTTCAGATTATGGTCTATTTTAGAATGCATATCTAATGATTTGTTAGGGGGCAAAAAACTAAAGCATATTAAAGAGATTATTCAAAAAGCTCATTCCGATTTGGGTCCAAATTATGTAATAAAACTAGAATTAGGGCCTTTAGTTTTTGAACTCGAGCAATTACTTAAGATGTGGTTAAATTGGAGAGATATTACAGCACATAATGGTGGAATAAATTCTTTTTATGAAGGTAAAAAAAATATTTGTTTTGAAAATAAACTTATGATTGAGGAAATGAGGAAAATGAATCTTGTACTAGATTATGGTGAAGACAGGAGTAATTTATTACTTAAAGATATTTGTGCAAAAGTTGTAGAATTTTATTTAAACAAGGCCATGTAACAAGCTCTTCCACCCAACTGCTTTTTTCAATGCAGCTTTGCAGAAGTTATAGGGTTAGGTAAACAAACAATACGCAGCAATAAATACTGTTCTAATAAATATAATTAGTTGAAAATTATTGATGTTGGTTCTTCGTTTCGTCATAGCTGTTTTGGACTGACAGGAGAATAGCAAGGCCTACTTGCTACAAATCAAGTAAAAAATAGATTAACAAATTAAATATTCTTTGACATTCTGATAAGAAACAGTACATAAATGACATATATTTATCCTCTTGCGCATAGCTCACCCTTTAATCTTTTGGATTTTATTTCCGATTGAGGTTTTGCCCGGATTTGTTGGTTCCTTATTTTTTAAGTAATAGAAAATAATATGACATAAAAAGGAGTGACACACTTAAAATATGGCCCATTTGTTCAGTTTGTTTTTTATCAGGTGTTAAATATAGAAATCGTTATGTGCTCGGAGCATGAGGTTGATATTGGCGTAATATGGTCTTATATTTAGTCCAGAATAAAGACATTATAAGGACTTGAAAATGAAAAACATCTTAGTCGCACATGATATAATCCCAGTAGGTCAATTCAAATCCGGTTTAGCTAAATATCTTAAAGAAATCCAGAATAATGGTAATTCTTTAATTATAACTCAAAATGGTAAACCTGCCGGAGTATTAATTTCTCCATCGGAATTCGATGCTTTGAGACAAACAAAACTTTTCATCGATTCAATTTCACGTGGTTTATCTAATTCTGAAAAAGGAGAGGTTCTATCTACTTCACAACTTAGACGTGAATTACAAAAAAGACGAGCCGGCAAAAAAAATGAAAATATTCTGGACTAAAGAAGCCTTACTGCGCTTGCAAGAAATTGAAGAATATATTTCAATAGATAATCCTGTCGTTGCTAGAGAGTTTGTTGATAAGCTAATATCACTTGCCGAAACATTACTAGATAATCCAGAAAAAGGTAGAATCGTGCCTGAATTATCATTAGAAAATATCCGAGAGTTGTTACATAAAAATTATCGAATCGTTTATCTGGTTAAGAAAAATTCTGTAAATATTCTTACGGTATTTGAAGGTCATCAACTATTAAAGAAAGAAGAAATATTTAAAAGTAAATACTAAGAGAAGCATTTAACAAGTTATTCCGATTAAAGTCAACGCAAAGTTGATGCAAATAAATATTGATAAAGAGGCATAAGGATGCCCGCCCAACAAAACGGCGGACAAGCCTCAAAGTGTCAAATAGTTCTTAGATATATTGATAATAGCCCGCCACGGCGGACATGTTAAAGATATTTAAATTGGAAAGGGGTTAAGGATGATCTCTCAAATCCCACGCGGCTGGACTGCTTATAGCAGTTTCAATTTATCAGATATAAAAGAATAATTCTAATTAATAAGATTTGTAAATCTTTGAAATCTTTTATATTCATATTGTTTCCTTTTTTCTCAAACTTAACTAAAAACATGCATTAGTTAAGAGAAAATTGTTTTATTTAACTAAGATAAATTATAGTTAAGGAACCCGTTAAATCAAATTAACGGCTTCTACTAAGTTTTCGTTTTTTAAATGGCTGTAAATTTGAGTGGATGACAATTGTATTCTGATGTTGATTTACTCTGCAGGTTTGAGAAAGAGTGAATTAATTGATCTGAAAATCTCTGATATTGATTCAGAAAGAATGGTTGTTTATATACGTGGTGCTATAGGGAAAAAGAACAGAATATCTTTGCTTTCCAAGAATACTTTGATGCTATTACGCGATTATTACAAAGATAATCTTGGATTTCAATCTCATCAACTTTTTTAATTTTGAGTTCTCACCCCAATCTAAAAATATTTTTAATGCAGATAAATAGTTCTTTATTGTTTGTGTAGAATAATTTTCAATATTATTTGTTTATTGAACTTATCTGTAATTTCTTGTCTTTTCATATATATTAATTTATGTTTCGCAACATAAACAACTAAATATAACATAGTCCCGATATACACAATGGGTGTATTGGGACGTTAGTGGCAAGCAAACAAAAGAAATATTGTATAATGAAACATTTAATGATTATAATAATTGCAGCTATTTCAATAAGCTGTGCAAATATAAAGACCAACAATGATTTGGTGAAATATACTTTTACATATCAATCCTCTACTGCCAAAGAAGTTTCAATTGCTGCAAGTTTTAATAATTGGTCGGCTAAAGCTAACCCATTAACTAAGAATGGAAATGGTGAATGGACAACAGTGATTGAATTACAACCTAATTATTATCAATATAAAATTGTAGTTGACGGTAACTGGATACCTGACCCGGATAATGATTGGAAAATAAATGATGGAGGTGATAATTTTAACTCCATTATTAAAGTTGGAAATCCACCCACACCACAACGGAAAAAAAATAATCGCTCTTTTCCAAAAGACCAATTACCCGAACCTATTTTGGAGAATAATCCACAATATGTTGAACTTTATTATGCTGCTTGGGAAATGGCCTGGAATAAAATTCAACATGGCAATTCAGAGAATGGCTTTGAACCATTGTATATGGACGAAGGTTTTAACGAATTAATTTATCAGTGGGATTTATGTTTCATCACAAGTTTTGCAATTTATGGAAGGAATGTGTTTCCTGTAATGCCATCACTTGATAATTTTTACAATAAACAACGCGAAGATGGATACATTCAGCGTGTTTATTGGGAAACAAATGGAGAAATCGCAAACGAACCTACTACTGACGAACCAATGGTAAATCCTCCACTTTTTGCGTGGATAGAGTGGCGTTATTATCAAATATCAGGTGACAGTTCTCGCTTTAGTAAAGTATTGCCCGTATTACGAAAATATTATGAGTGGACAGAAAATAATTGCAAAACCGAAAAATGGAAAGACTTATTTTATAATACTGGGTTGGGAAGTGGTATGGATAATACACCAAGGAAAAATGTGGGTAAAGCCGCCTGGGTAGATTACTCTTCACAACAAGCTCTTGCTGCACTTTATATATCTAAAATTGCTGAAGCACAGAATGACGTTAAAACACGTAAATTATATTCTGAAAAACATTCTGAAATTAAAAAACAAATTAACGCTTTGTTATGGGACAAAAGAACTCACTTTTATTATGATTTGACAGAAAGTGATACATTAAATACCACAATGCATATCGGTGCTTTTTGGACTTTACTATCAGAAGTGTGTGCAAGTGAAAATCTTCCTTATATGATTTCACACCTTCAAAACCCGAATGAATTTTGGAGACCTCACTTAGTGCCAACACTTGCTGCGAATCAGCCCGAATATGATGAAAAAGGTCACTACTGGCTTGGCAGTGTTTGGGCTCCAACAAACTATATGGTTATAAAAGGACTTATGGCTAATAATGAATTATCTCTTGCGGACAGCATTGCATTTAATCATTTAGAAAATGTTTCTGATATTTACTTCAATTTCAAACCAGAAACTGAAAAGATTGATTTTAATGAACGTTATGCCGATAATTACCAAACACTTTGGGAATGCTATTCTTCAGAGCTAAACGAGCCTGCAACACGTTGGGATAATACCTTTTACTCACGCCAAGACTTTGTAGGCTGGACAGGTTTAGCACCTATTTCTTTATTAATTGAAAATATATTAGGTTTTAACATTATAGGCAAGGATAATTTAATAAATTGGAATATCAAGCGAACAGACAAACACGGAATAAAAAACATACAGCTTGGTAATCAGCAAGTAACGCTCATTTTTGAAATGATTAATAACAAACCGAAAATAAATGTTAAATGTGAAGAACCATTCAAATTAAAGATTACAATTAAAGGCAAAGAATATTTTTACAATATTACAAATACAGAAACTGAAATAAATGATTTAATATAAAAATGCCAGCCGCTAACAATGTATATAAAAAATAGTCGAGATATAGATTAAAATATGAAATTTATAAAAACAGAAATCACTGATACAATTAATGGTTTAAGGTCTCAGCTGTATCAAGAATTGACAGCTCCCATTGATGCAATGTGGGAAATACTCTACATTGCCTCCTCTCAACATTATCTTATTGAGGAAAACAATAGGACAATTGGATATTGTTGTATTAACGAAGATAAATGCCTGACTCAGATATTTATTATTAAAGACTATCTTTCATTGATGGTAAAGGTAATTAAGGAATTAATATCAACAGACATAATTAAATCGGCAAGTTTAAGTTCAAATGAACCAGTTGCTTTTAACTCATGTTTGTTTCACTCAAAATCAGTGAAGACAAATACATTTTGTTTTGAGCATTTGAACCAAAAAATTGAAGTAGACACTAACTTAAATATTGAATTGGTCACTATGGATGATATTCCTTCAATAAAGGTATTTCTTAAGGAACAAGTAGGTATGGACGATACTTTTGGTTACACTGAAAACCTTGTTGCGCGAAAAGAAATTTTTATGTTAAAGAAGTCAGATACCATTGTTGCGACAAGTGAATGTAGAATGAGTGATTCACAACCTGAAACTGCAGACTTAGGCATTATTGTAAATCGTGATTTTCAAGATAAAGGACTTGCAACACAAATCATGAAAATGCAAGTAAACAGAGTGTTAGCCGCTGGTAGAAAACCAATTTGTTCAACGACATTAGATAATATTGCTTCAAGAAAAGCAATTGAAAAATCAGGATTTTATTGTTCAAATATCATTTTTGATATTAATTTTAAAGATGAAATTCAATAATAAGTACTAAGCACAACACGCGGTATAAAACATTGGGGTTTATGTGGTTATTCAAATATTTTGCCACGCATCAAGTTCGGTGTAACTGGACAGGAAAGTAGCCCGCAATCACCAACGATTTCAAACATCAAAACGTTGTGTGGCATGCCAGGAGACCAAAACTAACAGATTATTGCGATACAAAAATTGATGAATAATTGGAAAACTAAAAATGGATATAAAATAATTCAAGTCCTATCTGGACGAAGAAATGCCTATCTTTTATTGAAAGATAAATTGATATTTTTGATAGATACAGGAAAAGAATCAGCGTATAAAAAACTTTCAAAGAATATCGATTTATTAGGATTGTCGTTAGATAAGATTACACATTTAATATTAACGAATACTCATTTTGACCATTGTCAGTAAGCAATGAAGATTAAAAAGGACAGTTCATGTAAGATTATTGTGTCTAGTAAAGCAGGAGATTCGATTGATAACGGATATACGGAATTACAAAAAGGAACAACTTATATAACTAGACAAATATCCAGATTAGGGAAATTGATTGAAAAAAAGATTTGTATACCAACCACTTGAACCTGATTTATTAATTTGTGGAGATTATGATTTTTATATTGCTGACAACCTGATAAAAATTAATGAAACTTCAGGGCATTCCGAGGATTTGAGGAGTATACTTATTGATAATGAAATTGCAATTATTGGTGATGTGATGTTTGGAGTATTTAAAAATTCCATTTTTCCACCATATGCTGATAATACAATCAAAATGATAAAAAGCTGGTACCGATTGTTAAATACAGGGTGTAATATCTATCTTCCAGGTCACGGATATGAAATAAAAAGAGATTTATAAAAAAAAACAATACTGTAAATATGCGCGAAATCACAACACGCGGTAATAATTATTTCTCAACGCTCTCATTTTGAAAACTTTTCTAATATTTTTAACTTTGTATTAATGTTGAATTTAAAAGGAGAAATGTTATGAAAATTCCATTTACAACAGAACAGTTTTTTGAAATTATTGAGAAGTATAACCTAGCAGTCTTTCCTTCTCAGTTGATTATAATCCTGTTAGGAATTTTTTCAGTAATTCTTTTACATTCAAAAATAAAGTTAAAAAACAAGCTAATTGGTGGATTCTTAGGAATCTTGTGGGTATGGATAGGTACAGCTTATCATTTCGCATTTTTTACTGAGATCAATAAGGCAGCCTTCTTATTTGGTGGACTCTTTGTACTACAAGGACTATTCTTTCTTTTTGAAACCTTTTCCAGAAAGAAACTTGAATTTGAGTTTAACGGAACACTTATGGACTATGTCGCTTATTTTTTTCTAATCTTCGGTATAGTTATCTATCCAATTCTTCTTTTTTTCTTGGAAAATTCTTTGAAAACAACAATCACACTTGGGCTACCTTGTCCTTCTACAATTTTAACTTTTGGATTTTTAATGCTTACAAGCACGAAATTATCTACATACTTATTGATAGTTCCTGCTTTATGGTCAATTATTGGAACAAGTGCTGCATTTAATTTTGGAGTTTACCCTGATTATTTAATGGCAATTTCTGCTTTGGTAGCGATAGTATATATATTTATGAGAAAAAAGGGGAAATAAAGAGTATATACAATAGTTATATTGAAATGATGAATTTTAACATTGGTCATTTACTTTTTGAATAAAGACAAAGTCCTTATTGGGGACAAAATTTGACAGCGTTTCATTTTGATTTTAATATGTATCCAAATAAAAAGCACCTCTCAACCATCTGATATAAGTAATTCTGAATTTCTAATTTTTATGTTGCGTGCCCATTATTTCTTGCTTTTTCATACATAATCGTATATTTTCAATATAAATGGACTATAGATCAACAAAAATATCTAATAAACTCAATACTATTATTGAAAGGTTGGCGTCAATGAAAAAAATGAGAAACCATTTAATAAGATTATTTATACTTCTAATTTTTCTATCATCATGCAGCTTTTTCAATGATGAAAGTGATCAAGAACCTATCGAAAAAGATTTATCAGAAATAAAAAAAGATGGTGTTTTAAAAGTTTTAGTAACATACAGCAGTACAAGTTATTTTTTATATCGCGGACAGCCAATGGGTTATGAATATGAATTATTAAAGCGTCTATCTAAGCACCTCAATCTTAAATTAGATATTGTGATTACAAAAGATATAAATAAACAGTTTAATGTATTAAATAAAGGAGAAGTAGATCTAATAGCTCATGGAGTAACAATTACAAATAACAGAAAAGAGAAAGTGAGTTTTACTGATTATTTATATCTTGTAAAGCAAGTTCTTGTTCAAAAGAAACCTAATAACTGGCGGAACATTTCCTGGGCAAATTTACAAAAGGAGATAATCCATGATCCCATTCAACTGATTGGGGATACTGTTTCTGTTCGAAAAAACTCATCTTATTTCGAACGAATCCAAAATTTATCAGATGAAATTGGAGGAGATATAGCTATTGATACATTATCGGGCAATTTAACTACGGATGAAATTATAAAAATGGTGGTTGACGGAAAAATAAAATATACAGTAGCAGATGATAATATAGCAAAAATAAATGCCTCATATTATCCAATTCTAAATATTGATGTACCAATAAGTTTTTCACAAAGAGTTGCATGGGTAGTCCGCAAAAACTCTCCGGAATTATTAAACGAAATTAACGAATGGGTGAAATATGAACGTAAAAAA
>SWCB01000794.1_pt1 | contig 21228 bp, 18 predicted proteins | sample 4692901 | NCBI WGS metagenome assembly SWCB01 (sample SAMN10267276, study PRJNA491770) | bioreactor metagenome | isolation source: DHS bioreactor inoculated with subseafloor sediment | place: Japan: off Shimokita Peninsula | collected 2006-08 | reverse complement strand
CCTGGAACGACTGCTCAAGGCGTAGGCCGGTGCGGCTGCGGGGTGGCGCGGGCGAATCACGCGGGTACCAGCGATGGCATGGTCGCGACCTTTTATCGACCCAGCAATACCGCTCAGCCGCAGCGAGCGCCGGCAGATCAACCGCCTTGCCTTGAAGCGCTGGATGCGGAACCGGATCAACGCCGCGCTCTACGCGGTCGGTCTCATCGTCGCCATTACGATGTTCATGTTCCTGGGCGACATGATCGATGCCGTCTTCGGCTATCACCGCTGGTACTTCAGCGTCGCCGCCCTGGTCATCTACGTGGGGATGCTCTTCGGCTTGTTCTACCTTGTGCAGCGATTCAGATACGCGCCCTGCGTGTACGCCGAGCTGCGGGAGATGCAGTTCAATGTGTGCCCCCGGTGCGGTTACTGGCTTCGTGGGCTCGATGAGACGGTCACGCAATGCCCGGAGTGCGGCAGCGAGCGCAGAGCGCTCCGCGAGAGCGCGTAGGGTGGGCACCGCCCATCACCGTGTCTATTCAGCGGCGTGGGCTTGCCCTGCGTTTTGCGGTAGATACCGCGCCAAGCCCGGGGTAAACCCCGCCGCCAAGTGAGGGGTGATGGCGCTACCGCGCCGCGACGGCCGGCGCCTCGGCGCAGATCTGCTTCAGCGCTGCCACGGCGTGCTCGACTTGCTCTTTCGTCGTGAACATGCCGAAGCTGAAGCGGGTAGCGCCGGTGCCGCCCTGGTCGGGGTGCGATTGCATCGTGCGATGCACCAAGGGGGCGCAGTGCAGACCCGGGCGCGTCAAGAGCCCGTGTTTCGTCTCCAGCAGATCGGAAAGCTCGTAGGAGGTCAGGCCCGGCAGCGTCACCGCGAAGACGTTGCAGCGCTGTTCCATCCCCTGGATCCCCAGCAAACGCAGCGGCTCGCACTCCTTGAGCCCATCGAGCATCACCTGCATCAGCTCGCGCTCGTGCTTCCAGACCTGTTCCATGCCCCGTTCGAGCAGGAACGCGACACCTTCCGACAAGCCCGCTACACCGATCGTGTTGTGCGAGCCCGATTCGTACTTGTCGGGCATGGTCTGCGGCTGCACATCCGATTCGCTGACGCTCCCCGTGCCGCCCTCGCGGACGGTGCGGAGGATCTTCTCCATCCCCGGCCGCAGGTAGAGCGCCCCGGTCCCCAGCGGGCCCAGGAGCCCCTTGTGTCCCGGGAAGGCGAGCAGATCAATCTGCATGTTCTGCACATCGACCGGCAAGTGTCCGACCGTCTGGGCGGCGTCGACCAGGAAGGGCACGCCGGCAGCGCGGCAGCGCTCGCCGATGGCGGCGATGTCCTGCAGCGTGCCCGTCACGTTCGAGCCATGTACCACGGCGACGAGCTTTGTATTCGGGCGAATCGCCTGGGCGATGTCATCAGGATCCGCCAGCCCCGTCTCCGGATCGCAAGGCACGCGCGTTTGCTCGATGTCGGCCCGAGCTTGCAGTTCGTTGAAGGGCCGGAGGACCGAGTTGTGATCCATCCAGGTGGTGACGATGTGATCGCCGGGTTGGGCCATGCCCTTGATGGCGAGGTTGAGGGCATCGGTGGTGTTGAGCGTGAAGATCACGTGCTCGGCGGACTCACCGTTGATGAGCAGGTTCAGGCGCTCGCGACAGAGCTGCAGGACCTCGCTAGCTTCTCTTGACTCCCGGTAGGCCCCGCGGCCCGGAGAGGCCCCGATGTCCAGGCCGAAGCGCATCATGGCGTCGTACACCGAGCGCGGCTTGGGAAAGCTCGTGGCGGCGTTGTCCATGTAGATTCGCTGTCGACCTTGCTCTTCCATGGCGGGAATCAACTCGCTCCTTGCTCGCAGTGAGGGCGGTCCATCAGGGGGAGTTCCGGGCATGTTGCGACACCGCTTAGCGGTACTCGGCAGCGATTCGGGCGATCTGCTCGAAGGCCCGCTCCAGGACATCTTCCTGGGGCAGGAAGACGACGCGGAAGTGCTCCGTCCCGGGCCGCTGTCCAAAGCCGCTGCCGGGCACGACCACCACGCCGGTCTCGGCGATGAGGCGCTTGCAGAAGTCGGTGTCGCTGACGCCGAGCTCCAAGCGCGGGAAGGAATAGAACGCCCCCCCCGGCTTGACGCAACTGATGCCTTCGATGGCGTTGAGCCGTTCGTACATGATGTCGCGCCGGCGCAGGAGCTTGCCCATCATCTCCGGGATGTGCGCCTGCGAATCCTGCAAGGCTGGGCGAATGGCGTACTGCTCCGGATGGTTGGCGCTGAGGCGGGCCCGCTCCATCTTCTCGATGCCTTCGACGTATTCCTTGAGTTCGTCCGCCGGGCCGCTGACGATTCCCCAGCCGATGCGGAACCCCGGGGCGATGTAGGCCTTGGAGAGGCCGTTGAAGGTGACGATCTTGGCTTGCTCGGAGAGGGCCGCCGTGGAGGTGTGCTCCAGGCCGTCGAAGGCGAGCTTGTCGTAGATCTCATCGGAGAAGATCACGATGTTCTTCTCGATGGCCAGATCGACCAGGCCCTGCAGTGTTTCCTTGCTGCACATCGAGCCGGTGGGATTGTTGGGGTTGATGAGGACGATCGCCCGGGTCTTGTCGTCGATCTTGGCCTCGATGTCGGCCAGGTCCGGCTGCCAGTCGTTGTCCTCGTCGAGGTAGTAGGGGCGGTTCTCCGCCTCCAGCTTGGCCAGCACCGCCGTGTACAGCGGATAGCCCGGTGAGGGCGTCAGCACGTTCTCGCCGCGGTTGACCAGGGCCGTCAGCGCCAGCTCGATCGCCTCGCTGCCGCCCGAGTTCACGGAGGTGTGCCGGATCGACTTGATGCCCTTGCGGGCGGCTTCGGCCTTGATGGCCTCGATGGCCTCGGGGATGCCGCTCGAGGGCGCGTAGCCGCACTTGTTGGCCTTCATCGCCTCGTATGTGGCCTCGATGATGTGACTGGGGGTGGCGAAGTCGAAGAGGTTGGGGTCCCCGATGTTCAGGTACAACATCTCCTTGCCCGACTTCTTCGCCTCATCGGCGAGGAGCAGCACATCGCGCACGGCGTACTTGATCTTGCTGGTGCGTGTGGCGGCACGAACGACCCGGTCAGCAGTTGTCATCGACATCTCTTGCTCCTTCCAGCAGCGCTTGGCCTCGCCACGGTCGGTTCCTCCCGCAAGCCCGTAGTCTACCGTGACAAAGCTGCCTTGTGGCGGGCGATGGCCCCCCTCCCCGGCCTGATTCGCGGGCTCGCCTCTGCTACCATACCGCCTTCCCTCGGGACCCCCTGATCCCTTCCGAATTCGGGAGATCGCCCATGCGTACGCTCACTCGATCCCTGTGCCTCTTCCTCGCGCTGCTGGCTGTCGGTGTCGGCCGCACCTCCGCCCAACACGTCGGCGACGACGTCTGGGAGCAGATCGACGAGGCCCAGACCTCGCTGCAGGACTACTACGAGAGCATCGCGGCTCTCCCGCCTGACGAGACCAGCTATCGGCTGCTCTTCCAAGCCTGGTCGCTCTCTCAGCCGCTGCCCTACGGCCGCGACGACCTGCCCCTGATCAGCGATCGCACCCTCCATCCGGAGGAGAAGTCCTGGTCGCAGATCAAGCGCTGGGCTCGCTCCGCCGGCCACGACGAGGTCTTTGAACTCATCATGCAGGCCGGCGAGGTCACGCTCGATGAAGACGATGAGCCCCGCGTCGGGCGGATCTTCGGCCTGCCCTACGGCGAGGCCGGGCTGGACGAGGAGTATCTCATCGCCGATTTCACCGCCAGCGACGATCCCGTCGTGCAACTCGGCGGCGAGGCGTTCGCCTACATGGAGGCCCTCGAAGACCTACGCCGGCTCGTCTTCGCCGAGGCGTACCGCCGGGCTGAGGACGGCGACCTCTACGAAGCCTGCGACCTGCTCGTCGCCTGGGTCCGCATCGGCCGGCAACTCGCCGATCGCCGCTTCCTCGGGGAGAAGGTCTATGGGCTGGGCACCATGATCGAGTCCACCCGAATCATGCGGAACGTCCTCTACCGCCAGCGCGGCAACATGACCATCGAGGAGCACCGCGAGCTCGTGGACCAGCTCGGGGCGCTTCTGCTCGAACGCATTCGCTTCCCGGAGGCGGACAACTGGGCCCTGCTCACCGTCATCGGCGACACCTTCGTGCGCCGGGGCGGACCCAAGCCCGACGTCTTCGCCGACACTTTCGCGCGCATGCAGTCGCTCTCCGCTCCCCTCACCCGCTTCCAGGCGCGGCAGCACTGGCAGCGGGCCGCGGCACAGCACGCCGGCTACTTCGACACCATCGATGAACTCAAGAAGGTCTGGGGCGACTGGGAGTTCCGCTGGAACATCGAGGATCCCTACGACGCTGCCGTCCGCGGCACCACCTACTTCCAACGCATGTCGGCCACCGACTTCCGCTCCTACGAGATCATCGTCGCCACCATGGCCCCGCTCGACGTCCTTGAGGAGATGCGCCGCGACCTGCAAATCGCCATCGGCGGCGCTCGGGTATCGCTGGGCGTCTTGGGCTACGAGGTCAAGCACCGCGATCTTCCCGCCAACATCGATGGCATCGCCCCCATCCACATCCCCTCGATTCCCATCGATCCCTACGACGACCGCACCCAGCGCACCCAGCGCCGCCTGCAGTACTTCGTGCCCGTCCGCGATTATCCCCCGGTCGAGACCCGCGAAGTGCCCCAGCCCTACCCCGTGCAGTTGCACTCGCGCATCAGCGGCGCCTCTCCGCTCGTCACGTTCAACGACGCCGGGCGCTTCGATGAGTTTCTCGTCTATTCGAAGGGCAGGGATCTTCGCAACGACTTCCTGCACGAGGACGATGCCGACACCGGCGACATCATGATCTGGCCGCCGCTTGAAGAACTCCTGCGCAGCAAAGGACTCTGGCCGTGAGCGACTCCACGCACCACAAGCTTCTGATCATCGGCTCCGGCCCCGCCGGTTGGACCGCCTCCATCTACGCCGCCCGGGCCCAGCTTGATCCCGTCTGCTACGTCGGCGTGCCCAAGCAGACCCCCAGCATCGTCCTGCCCGGCGGCCAGCTCATGCTCACCACCGAGGTCGAGAACTACCCCGGCTTCCCCGACGGCGTCACCGGCCCCGAGATGATGCAGAAGTTCCAGAAGCAGGCCGAGCGCTTCGGCACCAAAGTCGTCGGCGAGGACATCCTCTCCTGCGATTTCTCCAAGCGCCCCTTCACCCTGAAGACCTCCGGCGGCAACACCGTCACCGCCGACGCCGTCATCATCGCCACCGGCGCCACCGCCAACTGGCTGGGCCTCGACAACGAGATGCGCCTGGCGACCAGCGGTGGGGGCGTGAGCGCCTGCGCCGTCTGCGATGGAGCCCTGCCCATCTTCCGCGATCAACCGCTGGCCCTGGTCGGCGGCGGCGACACCGCCATGGAAGAAGCGATCTACCTCTGCAAGTTCGCCTCCAAGGTCTACATCATCCACCGCCGCGATGAACTCCGGGCCAGCAAGGCCATGCAGGAACGCTTCTTCGCCCAGAAGAACGGCGAGGTCATTTGGGATACCGTCGTGCTTGATGTGCTGGGCGATGAGAAAATCACCGGCCTGAAGCTCAAGAACGTCAAGACCAACGAAGAGTCGGAACTTGAGATCAAGGGTCTCTTCGTCGCCATCGGCCACACGCCGGCGACGGAGTTTCTCAAGGACAGTGGCCTGAACTACGACAAGGCGGGCTACATCGAACTCGAGGGCGCGACGAGCTACACCAACATCGAAGGCGTCTTCGCCGCCGGCGACGTCGCCGATGCGCACTACCGCCAGGCGATCACCGCCGCCGGCATGGGCTGCCGCGCCGCCCTCGATGCCGAGCGCTGGCTGGCAGCGCAAGGGATCTGACGCCGTTCGCCGCTTAGCCGCGACCCAACGGGGAGCGCGATCGCGCGCAGTGACAAACACCAGGAGCGCCGCCCAGGCAGCGCGATCCCACGGGCCATGTAGCGGCGCGGGCTCGCCCCGCGTTCTGCGGTGGATACCACGACAAGCCCGGGGTAAACCCCGCCGCTTAATAATGGAATTCTGTTCCGTCCCCCGTAGGGTGGGCGTCGCCCGCCGTTCCCCCATGAAGTGACGCGGCTTGGCCGCGGTTCCTTCCCATCGCTTACGATGCGCCGTTGTGCTCCCTCGCGGAGGGTGTCGTACCAGCCCCGTCCTCCGCGCCCTACTTCGTCCGGAACGCAAGCTGGCGGGCCTTCTCCCTTGGGGCCAACCCGGTCGATGCCGCGGCCACGTGCCGCTTGATGTCCGAGACGGTGCAAAACGCCTTCGGGTCGATTCGCTCAATCTCACGCATGAGGGCGATCGTCTGCTTTCGGCGTTCGACCACGAAGACAATCTCCACGGGAAGCCCTTGCTCACCGCTGCCTTGCATTTCAATGACGGAGTACTTGAGCGCGCGAAGGGACTCGCCCATTGCGACCTTGACGTCCTCCGAGACGACGCGCACCAGTTCGAGACCGAGGGCGAGCTTCGACTCAAGCCACACGCCGACGAGATTGCCGGCTCCGAATCCGGCGGCGTACGCAATGGCGAGGTACCAGGCGTCGAGCCGGCTGAGTACTTGACTGGCAGCAACGAGCCAGATGAGCACCTCCACGAAGCCGATGCATGCTGCCATGATGGCCATCCCTCGGATGAGCAGGATGGTGCGAACGGTCCCCATGGACACATCAAGAACCCGTGCCGCGAAGATCCCTGGGACAAGCAGCCACGGAACAAACTCAAGAGGCTCCATTGTGCGCTTCCTTTCCGGGGGATCGTGTTGAAGACAGTGCCCCCGCAGTATAGCGGTCGTGGCTCGAATGCCTGGGCTAGCGAAGCAGCCGCCAGGACCACGGGCCACTCTCGGGTTCGACGCAGCCAACCACGATGGCAACTCAACTGCCCTGCGCTTGGCCCCGTTGCTCCGTGATCGACATCCTCGCAGAGGAGCTGCTGTCGGCGGGGTCGTGCCCGAGCGTTTCACTTCGGAGCCGACACGGTGCAGTTGATGCGATGGCGGCATCTCCCCGCGTGCGTGCGTCGAGGTGCTGGGTCAGCGGTTGGAGCCATACTCCTGAACATCGAGGCTGCACTCGCCGTCGTCGGTCAACACCAATCGCTTGTTCTTGGTGCACTCGTAGTGAAGCGCCTCCAGATTGGTGCCCTCGGGCAGAATGTTGATGACATTCCCTGCGTCGCCCAGAGCGATGAGCCGTATTCGCGCCTGTGGTCGCTTGATGTACTCATTTCGCGTGGGCTCAAAGATGAAGGCATACCCTTCCACGCGGGCAACGTCGCCGCTCTGCTCCACGACTTGGCCGACAAAGTGCCGGCGCACATCAGCCTCGAATCGCCTGCGCGTAACGACGTGGATTATCTCGCCTTCGGTCATGAGCATCAGTGTTCTCCGCTGCGAAGCCTGGTGACGGAACTGTGGCGGGGCCCGCCGGTTTCTCAGAGTAGCAAGCTGCCGAAGCGCAAGCGAGGACCGCTCAATCGTCGCTCAGATCGAAGTGGGGGCCACCCTCCGACCGGCGCCAACGCTGCCTCAGCCGCCAGGAGGACGCGGAGCGTGCAGCCTGCGGTTCGTCGGGGGAGCAGCCGGCGGCCTCGGCATCGATTCACCGCACGACGTGCGCCGGAGGGCACTGCCCTGCCGGTCCCGGTCTCCGCGCTGCACCTGTCACCCCTCTGCCCCCGCTGAGCCGGCCTCTGCGAGTCCAATGTACCGTTCCAGCAACTCCACATCGCAGAAGAACCACTCCTCCTCGTTGACCACGCCGCCTTCCACGAGCTGGGCAGCGAAGAGCTTGCCATCGTGGGTGTGTACCTGCAGCACATCGAACTCGTGATAGTACACCAGCAGCGAGAAACCGGTGCCGTCCATCAGGTTGTAGTCACGGCTGACAACGCCGACCGGTTTGCCCTTCCCGGCCAGTACGACGTTCGGAGTCCCGATCACGATTGTGCCGGCTCGAAGTTCGTTGACCAGCTCATCGAATTCATGCCGAGAACGCGCCATTTGATTCCGCGTTTGGGCGAGCCAGCCGCCGGCTACGAATGCGATGATCATTAACGCCATGACCACGCCCACTCCGGCGAGGCGCTGTCTCGTGTCCCGACTCATCGCTTGGTCCTCCTGGCAGTCATCACGCTTCGCGGGGACGTGCTTCCCTGCGATTCACAGCTCGACAGCGATCACCGTCGCCCTCACCCCTCAGCCAACCCCCGACTTCTCCGCCGCCGGCCAGGACTGTTCCACGCGGTGTACCAACTCGTCGCCCTGGCAGTCGATGTGCACCATGAAGAAGCCGCCCGCGTGCGCCTTGCGGACCGGCCAGATGATCTTCTGGTCCGTCTCCGGCATGGGGAGTTGGTCCATCTCGGCATCCGTGTGCCAATCGAGCGTGCCCTCGTCCATTTCGTGCGGCTCGATCTTGACCGGGCCGATCACGTCGTAGAGGAAGATCAGCCAATGCGTCTCGCATTGGTAGGCCGTCTCGCTGACGATGCCGGAGAGGTGCAGGCGCTCGGGCGGGATGTCCAGACCCGTCTCCTCCTGGATCTCGCGGATGGCGGCAGCGGTGGGACTTTCGCCCACCTTGACCTCCACTTTTCCCCCGACCGGCGAGTACAAGCCCTGATTGGGCATCTTGGCGCGGTGCAGGAGCAGCGTGCGGCCGGCCTCGTCGTGGAGGTAGGCGAGAACCGCGATTTTGTACGGCAGACGGGTGATATCCATGCCGGGAGGATAGCCGACCGGGCCCCGCCGGACCGCGACCGCAGGCCACCCCCCCTCGACAATCTGCCCGCCTCACCCCGAGAAAAGGTGTCGGATACCTTTTTCAGCGAGCACGGGAGATGATGCCAGGCATCCCCTCACGGCCATTGCTCCAGATGGCACGAGAAGTACAGAAATCACATGTAGTTACGGGCGGATCTCTTGCCACACTCCGTCCACTCAACGCGACGTTGGAAAAAGGTATCCGACACCTTTTCTTGGGAAAGCGATGGGGCAGGATCGCGCCATATACTGATCCGCGTCCCTTTCACGCCCCTTGCCGGGCTCTGCCGATAGGTCTGACGTGCCTGATCACACTCCACCCCTGGCCTCCCCTGATGCGTCCACCTGGGACGTCACCGGCCGGTCTATCTACTACATCGGGATCGGCGGCTGCGGCATGTCCGGTCTGGCCCGCATGCTTCGGGGTCGCGGGGCGAACTGCTCCGGCTCCGATCGCGTCGCCTCCCCCGTGACCGACGCCCTGGAAGCGGAAGGCATCGCCATCAACTTCGACCAGGACGCGGCGGTGATCCCTCAGGACTGCGAGCTGGTTATCGCCTCCGCAGCGGTGCCCTGGGACCACCCCGAGGTGCTCGCTGCCCAGGAACGCGGCATCGAGGTCATCCGTTACGCCCGGGCCCTTGGGCAGTCCATGCTCGACCGCACTGGCATCGCCATCGCCGGCACGCACGGCAAGAGCACCACCACCGCCATGCTGGCCCACGTGCTCATCGCCTGTGGCTTCGACCCCTCCTTCATCGTCGGTGCGGTCTGCGACCAGATCGGCGGTGGCTGGCGGGTGGGGTCGGGCACCATCCCGCAGGGCGAACTGCAGGGCAAACCGGGGCTGCTCCTCGTCGAGGCCTGCGAGTACGACCGCTCTTTCCACAACCTGCGCCCCACGCGCGGGCTCATCACTTCCGTCGAATCCGATCACCTCGATGTGTACGGCTCGCTGGATGCGGTGATCGAGGCCTTCGCCCAGTTCGCTCAGCTCATTCCCCCGGCGGAGCACGGCGGCTCGCTGCTCATCGCCCACGACAACGCCCATCGCCGCGAGGTAACGGCCGGCCTGACCTGCAACATCGAGACGATCGGCTTCGCGCCTTCCGCTGATTGGGTCATCCAGATACAGGACCGCCAGTTGCGGCTGAGTTTTCGCGAGGAGTTGGTCTGCGAATGGTCCATGCAGATGCCCGGCGAGCACAACGCCATGAACGCCGCCTGCGCAGCGGCCCTGGCGATCGGCGTCGGCGCGGACCCGACACAGGTCGCCCAGGCGCTCGCCGACTTCCGGGGGCTGCACCGACGCATGGAATTCCTCGGCGAGCGCGAAGTGGCGGGGCGGCACGGCTCGCTCGGCACCGTGCGCGTCTACGACGACTACGGCCACCATCCTTCCGAGATCGAGTTCACCCTTCGGGCCTTGCGGCAGCACGAGAAGCTCAACGTCTTCGGCGGCAAGCTCATCTGCGTCTTCCAGCCGCACCAGCACAGCCGCACCCGCTTCTTCCTGGAGGAGTTCGCCCAGTCGTTCACGGCGGCGGATGTGGTCATCGTGCCCCAGATCTATTTCGTGCGCGACAGCGAAGCGGAGAAGCAGCGCGTTTCCGCCGCCGATCTGGTGGACCGCCTGCGCTCACGCGGGGTGACGGCAATGCACTTGTATCCCTTTGACGCCATCGTGGAGACGCTGCAGAGCGTTTGCGCTCCGGGTGATGTGCTGGTGGTCATGGGGGCCGGGCCCGTCTGGAAGGTGGCGTACAACTACATGGGCACCGCCCAGCCAGCCAGCCAGGTCGTGTGACATGGCGGACGCAACGATGCAACACGACACACTCTTCGCAGGCCTGGCCGGCACGCTCGCCGTCGACGAGCCACTCGCCCCGCGCACCTGGATCGGCGTGGGGGGCCAGGCGGACCGGCTCTTCCTGCCAGAAGACCTTGCATCACTGCAGGAACTGCTGCGGCGATGCCACGATGCCGGACTGCCCGTGCGCGTCTTGGGCGGCGGGGCGAACCTGCTGGTCGCAGATAGCGGCGTCGGGGGCGTCGTCATCAGCCTGGAGAGCGAGACGTTTCGTCACATCGACATCGACCCGGGATCGGGTCGCGCGCGACTCGCTGCCGGCGCGGACCTGCCCAGGCTCGTCATGCACACCGCTCAGCAAGGCCTGTCCGGGCTCGACGCGCTCGCCGGTGTGCCGGGCACGATCGGCGGGGCCACGCGCATGAATGCCGGCGGCAAGTACGGCGAGATCGGCGACACCATCACCGCCATCGACTTCCTGCATCCGGATGGCTCCGAGCAGCGCTTCGCGCGCGAGGAGCTGTACTTCGACTACCGCCACGCCAGCCTGCCCGAGGGCATCGTCACCCACGTCGAATTCGAGTTCGGCGTCGGCGATCCCACGGAAGTGCATGGCCGGGTCAAGGAGATCATGGCGGAGAAGAAACGCCAGCAACCGCTCGCCGAGCGATCAGCCGGCTGCGTCTTCAAGAACCCACTGGTTGATGGCGCGCGCGTCTCGGCGGGCATGCTCATCGATCAGGCGGGTCTAAAAGGATCGAACGTCGGCCATGCATCCGTCAGCGAGCGGCATGCGAACTTTCTGGTGACCCAGACCGGCTGCACCGCCGCCGACATCCTGGGACTCATCGATCGTATCCGTGAGCAGGTAGCGGAAGCGCACGATGTCGTGCTGGAGACGGAACTCGTCATCTGGCGTCGCGAAGGCACGGAGGATGAAGCGAAGCCATGAAGACCCCCGTGCTTATCCTGGCAGGCGGCCCTGATGCGGAGCGCGAGGTGAGCCTTGCCAGTGGGCAGGCCGTCGCCGAGGCATTGGCCGGCTCCGCCGAGTACCAGCCGGAATATTGCGTGGTCGAGGCGCCCAGCGGCGAGTCGCTGGCGAAGCTGCCCGGCGAGATCATCTTTCCGCTCCTGCACGGTCCCTGGGGTGAGGGTGGACCCTTGCAGGAATTGCTCGAAGCCGACGGTCGGCCTTTCGTCGGCTGCGGCTCCCGGGCCGCCGCGGATGCGATCGATAAGATCATCACGAAGAGCATCGCCCGTTCGATCCACCTGCCCGTCCTCACCGAGTGGGTCGTCGCGGCCGGCGATCACCTGCCCACCTTGCCCTACCCGGTCATCGTCAAGCCCATCGACGACGGTTCCAGCGTCGACCTTTATCTCTGCGAATCCGATGCCGACGTAGCGCAGGCCCGCGCCGAAGCGCACCCGCGCCACCGACGCCTGATGATCGAGCCCTTCATCGACGGCAGGGAACTGACGGTCGGCATCCTCGGCGGCGAAGCGCTGCCCGTCCTGGAGATCAAGCCGGCCGATGGCCTGTACACCTACGACGCCAAGTACGACCGGGACGACACGGTCTACGACACCACGCCGCTCTTGGCCCTGGATCTTGCGGCCCGCCTCTGCGAGATGAGCGCCCACCTGTTCGCTGAGATGCGTTGCCGGCACTTGGCCCGTGTCGATTGGCTGCTCGACCCCAAGCGCGGCCCGTACCTCCTGGAAATCAACACCATGCCCGGCTTTACCAGCCACTCGCTGGTGCCCATGGCGGCGCGGCAGGTGGGGCTGGATATGCTGGCCCTCTGCGAGAAGCTTCTGCATCTGGCGGTGACGGATCGCCATCCCACGTACCGAGACTTCGACGACCTGCGCCTCGCCTGAGGCTCGCCTACCCTTGAGACAGACCCTTCATGGCCACACGCAAGAAGCAAACCAAGTCGAGAGCCCGCAAGCCCAAAGCCAGGACGAAGCGCGAGCGTGCGCCCATCAACTGGCCGAAGGTGATCGGGCGCACCACGACCCTCGTCATCGCCCTCTTCTTCGTCGGCGGGGGGATTGCCTGGGCGTTCGGCGTTGAGCCCCTGCGCGAGTATGTCGGTGAACTGCAGAAGGATGACGAGCAGCAAGTTCGGTTTGAACTCGATTGGCCGATGGTGCAGGTTCGCTCGAACGAGAACCCGGAGCAGATCGTTCGCACCTTCCCCTACATCGGCGAGGAGCGGGCAGCGACGATCGAGCGGAAGCTCGTCAGCCGTGCGAAGGCCGATCCCTTCGACCAGTTGTCGATTGGCTGGGTCGGCGCCTACCTGTGCGAGCAGGGCTGGCTCAAGGAAGAGGGCGCTGCGGTGCGCCGCAAACCCGGCAACGTTATTGCGGTGACCGGCGAGTGGAGGATGCCCAAGTACGTCGTTCGGCACTCGGGCTACGACTACCTGGTCGGCAGGGATTTCGGTCTCCTGCCGGTGTCTGAGGTTGCAGGCTCCGAGAACCTCGCCAAGGGCGGCTGGCGCTTCATCGAAGGCGTCTACGCAGGCGTACCGCGCAACGCCATGGGAGAGGTCACCCCCGGTCTCATTTGGGCTGGCACGGAGTTGCGCGTGGCGGCGAGCCTACTCAGCCTGCTCGAGCCGCACCAGGACCTCTATTCGCAAGTGGCGGGCATCAAGGTCGAGCCCGGCGAAGGCACTGCCGTTCACCAATTGACCATCATCACCGACATTGGCACGCAGATCGTCTGGGGGCGGCCGGTCGGCGAGGAGAACGGCCTGGAGGTCTCCGTGGAGCAGAAGCTCGCTTCCCTGCGCTATGGCTTCAAGTACACGGGTCGCATTGACATGGGCGAGTCCCGCTTTGACGTTCGCACTGGAGACGCCGAGATTGACCGACAAGCCCAGCCAGACGGAGATTGAAGCGGCCAAGCAGTCGCAGGGCGTGCGTCGCACCTTCCGCCGGTCGGTCTTTCCCGGCCTGCTGGCGCTGGGGTGGATGGTCTATTTGCTCCTCGCGGCCGGCAAGACCTTCTTCCTGACTCGGCCCATCTTCGCCGACGCTGCCTACTTCGAAGCGGCCCTGCGCGAGATGCTGCTCATCGTCGCTGTCGGGCTCACCATCCTCTGGCCCGTGGTGCGCCTGAGCCAGCGGCACGCCCGCCCCACGACGCTGCTCCTCCTCGACGCTGTCGTCCTCCTGTCCTTGTCGCAGATCGTCATTTGGCCACTCCTGGGCAAGACGCATTGGCCGCCGCTCATGCTCTTCCAGGTCGACGCCCTCATCGCTGCCTGGACGCTGCTCGCCGGCGGCTTCGTGGCCCTGGGGCTGTGCTTTCGAGCCGTCTGGTGGCGCAGCGCCATCGTGCTGCTGTGCGCCGCGGCCCTCCTCGCGGCCCCGGTGTTGCAGGCTCTGGCGATCCCCGCCGATCCGCCCCTCTGGCTGGATTTCGCCTCCCCCCTCGCTGCCATTTGGAGGCTGGAGGCGACGGATACGAACTGGCCCAGCTACGTCCTGGAACTGGCCGGCATCGTCGCCTGCAGCGGCACGCTACTCATCGCCATCGGGGCCGTCGCCCGCTCCCGGAACGGTCTGGGAAGCTGAATACTGGAATCGCGGCAGGGCGGCGGTTACACTCTTCCGCTTCGCTCTAGCACGCCCGAGAGGGGCAGGGAAGCCCCGTTTGCAGGAGATCCCAATGGAGTACCTCACCAACGACGACAAGGCCCGCCTGGAAGAACGACTGGCGGAGTGCAACGCCAAGCGCCCGGTGCTCTCCAAGCGCATCGCGGAGGCCCGGGCCCTGGGGGATCTCAAGGAAAACGCCGACTACCACGCCGCCCGCGAGGATCAAGGCCTCAACGAAGCCGAGATTCGCCGCATCGAAGAGCGCCTGAGAACCGCCGTCATGGCCGACGACATGGAACGACCCGACGATGTGGTCTTCCTCGGCGCCCTCGTGCGCATGCGCGAGGTCGAGACCGACGATGAGGATCTCTACAAGCTCGTCGGTGAGGTCTCCGGCAACTTCGACGCCGACTACATGGAGGTCAGCTCCGGCTCCCCTATGGGCGAGTCGCTGCTCAAGGCCCGCGTCGGCGAGACCATCCGCGTCGACACCCCCAAAGGCACCAAGCGCTTCGAAGTGCTGGAGATCCAGGTCTAGCTCATTTAGCGGCGGGGTTCACCCCGGGCTTACCCTCGAATCCACCGCGAAACGCGGGGCAAGCCCACGCCGCTAAGTGGGTGGCGTTACCGCGACTGCGCTTTCATCTGCTCCATCGCCTGCTCGATCAGCGCGTCAAGCTGCTCCGCCGTCATGCCCGTGCGCGACAGGTCGGCGCTGAAGGCGGTGAACCACTGCCGCTCGCCCGGTCGATAGTCAAAGTCGCGCTGCAGACGCGTCGCCAGATCGGGTAGGTGCCCCGCGCCGTAGAAGATCGCAATCGACTCCACGCCCGGTCGCCGGTGCACCTCTTCGAAGACCTCCATGACGCGCACGTTGCGATCGTCGATGAGCACCTTCATGAGGTCGCCCTGCTCACCCGCCGACGCTGCCATGAGTTCATCGCTGAGCGACACGACCTTGATGATGATCGCCCGCACGGTTTCCTGCATGGTGCTGCTCAGGCGCAGGAGTCCGAACAGCAGGTCGGCGATCTTCGCCAGCGGGCTGGAGCCGTCGAGCAAACCGAAGATGTCAGCGCCCGCCACGCCGCGCGTCTTGAGGGCCCGCTCGACCTCGTCCATCGACATGTCCGCCCGCAGGAAGTGGGCCCGGTCGTAGTCGATGGCGTTGAGCTGGAATTGCAGGCCGAGAGCCCTGGCCAGCTTGTCCTGGATGCCTTTCGACTTGCCCTTCTCCGCATCGCTGAGAGGTGGCAAATCGGCATAGCGCAGGTCCGCATCGAATCCAGCGCCCCCTTCCTGGCCATCGGCGCCGAGGCTCATGATGAGTCCTCGGTCGCTCTCGCCCGGCGCTGCGTAGACCATCTCCCGCCCCCAGCCGTCCCGCCGCAGCACGCCCAGAAGCGCCGCTTCATCAGCGCTGCCCGACTCGGCGAGCGCCTCCAGCGTCGCGGGCGCTTCCCCGTGCTCCTGCCAATACCCGAAGAGCGCTCCCGCCAGCGAGCGCAAGCGCATCTTGGTCAGCTTCAGGCGCTCGTCATTATCGCGCGGCTCCCACGCCCCCGTGCCGTACGGCGCCACGCCCTCGAACAGGACCAGGTCGCAGTCGTCGAGCAGCGCTTGCAACTCATCGTAATACGAGGCCGACCCCACGTGCACCGCCGCCACCAGGTGCACCCGCGGCTGGGTGGCGTCCGCCGGTTCGTAGGTCTGCGAGGCAATGTCCAGGACCAGCTTGCGGCCGTCGTTCTCCTCGCGCGTGCGCAGGAAATGGTCGAGCGTCGGCCCCTTGCTGCTGAACCCGCCCGTCGCCGCCGTCCCCAGTAAAAGCGCCCCCGAGACGGTGGTGAGGCAAGCCAGCAGAATCGTGAACAGCGGAATCTGACGCATCGAGCTACCTCGAACAAACAAGGGCCAAGGCGGCGACTCTTCCGGGTGACCGACTCACGCTTCAGTCGGCCACGACGCGCCACACACCGGCATGGTAGGGCGAAAGCTGCTGATCGTCCTCCAGCACGCCCAGGATCGGCTCCAGGCGCACGCCTTTGCCGACCAGCCGCTCCGCTTCTATGCGATACGCTTCCTTGCCGGCGTTGAGCAGCACGAGCAGCGTCGTGTCGTTCAGATGCCGAGCGAACGCCGCGACGCGATCCGAACCGGAGCGCAGGTGCTCAACCGCTCCGTAGCGCAAGGCCGGCTCCTGGCGACGCAGGTTGAACCAACGCTGGTAATGGGCCAGGTGCTCGGGCAGGAATCGCTCATCGTCAGACTCAAAGGGCAACAGTTCCGGCCAGGTCACCGGCTTGCGATTGGCCGGATCATCCGCGCCCCACATGCCCAGCTCATCGCCCTGGAAGAACATCGGCGCTCCGACATACGTCGCCTGGAAGGCGGCCGCCAGCCGGGCCATGCGGAAATACTCGCCGCCGGGCCTGCTGCCGTTGTAGTTCGGGCCGTTGTCCTGGGGCCGATTCGCGGCGTCGAACTCGCGCCCGGGGTTGAAGAGTTGGCTCACCAGGCGATCCGTGTCGTGCGAGTCGAAGAGATTCTGCTGCACGAGTTGCGTTGCCGGCGGGTCGTTGTCAAAGGCGGCCCGGAAGCGTTCGACCATCTCCGCCGTGGTCATGCCTTCCTTGACGTTGATCCACTCGACCACCGCACTGCCGAAGGGATAGTGCATCTGGGCGTCGAACATGTCACCGCCCAACCAGCGCGTGGCGTCGTACCAGATCTCCGCGACGATGTAGGCCTCGGGGTTGATCGACTTGACGTGGTCGTGCCACTCCTGCCAAAACGCATCGCCGACCATCTCCGGCACGTCCAGCCGCCAGCCGTCGACGCCGTCGCTCGGGTCGCCATCGCCGTTGGGATCGAGCCAGCGACTGGTGATGTCGAAGAGGTGCTGCTTGACCGGATCCACAAGATTGCCCTCGCGCGTCTGGCGGAAGTCGGGCAGCCAACCGCTTGGGCCGTCCCAGGCCGCCCAGGAGCGCAGCGCGCCATCCTCGGCAAACTCAGCGACGAACCAGTCGGCGTAAGGCGAAGCGCTGCCCTTCTCACGCACATCACGAAAGGCCCAGAACTCTCGTCCGACGTGGTTGAACACGCCGTCGATAACGACGCGCAGCCCGCGCTCCTTGCAGGCGGGAAGGAAGACATCGATGAAGAACCGGTCCGCAGCGGTGAAGCCCCAGGTGTCGGGATCAAGCGTCTCCCCGGCGAGGATCTCTGCATCGCCTGTCGGATCGTTGGTGCCGAAGGCGTTGTCGATGTGTCGATAGTCCGTGGTGTCGTACTTGTGCATCGAAGCGGCTTCGAAGACGGGATTCAAGTAGATCGCGTCCACGCCCAGCGACTGGAGGTGATCCAGCTTGTCGATGACACCCTGCAAGTCCCCGCCGTAGCGCCGATCCCAGATGACGTTGTACAGGCGATCGCGCCCCGGTCCGTCGGCTGGCCCGGAACCGACCTTGGCCCGATCCCAGCGATCGGGATCATCGCCGCCCCAGCGGGCCCGCTCCTGCCAGGCCTGGAACTCTTCCGCGGGCACGGCGTAGAAGTCGCTGCCCCATTCCTTGCGGTAGACCCCGGGGCCGCTGGGGTCGTTGCTCCGATCGCCGTTGGCGAAGCGCTCCGGGAAGACCTGATACCACACCGCGCCCTTAGCCCAGTCCGGCGTCGCCAGCCGCGGCTGCAGGCGCACCTGGTGACGTGTCAACTTCTCCCGGCCGCCTCCACCGGAGAGCACGACGTCGTACACCGCCTCCGTCGACGGGAACAGCACCCGAGCGCTCCAGCGCACGCCCTCGCCCAGGCGCTCCGGCCGCATCGGCACTCGCACCGCCTGCTCCGTGCACTCATCAGGCAGCAGCAGCGATGGCTGCACCGCCTCGTCCCTCGTGAAGACGTACACATCCGCCAGCGCCGGCTCAAGCGAGATCGCCTCGAAGTGCGCCGCCCGCCTGGGATCGTGCCGCGGCGGCTGGGAAACCTCGCGAATCCGCAGGTGCATCTCATCGTCAAAATCGGTGGCGAACAAGCCGGGTACGACCTCGACCGCACGCGACGCTGGGAAGTACGTCACCGCGAACTGCTCGCCCTGGCGCGCTTCGAAGTCCTGCATCGCCAACTTGGCGTAGTTCTGATCGCGAATCGCCAGCAAGTGCCGGCCAGCAGCAAGCGGATCCGTCACGCCCGCGTGCGTGCCATCGCCGACCGGGTGCAGCAGGATCGGTTCGGCGCCGTGGTCCACCTGCACCTGGTACGACGGTTGTACCGCCAGGGCGAAGGGCTGCGGCGGCGACCACGCGCCATCCGACACCGCGATCTCCAGATCCATCGTCCCGTGCCAGGGCGCGCGCACCTTCCAGAGCAGCGGCGAATCCCCACGCGTGATCTTCAGGTACTCAGGCCCCGTGATCCGGCTGTCCACAATCTCCCGGTCGTCTCGGGCCAGCGAGGCGCCAAGATCGATCACGATGCCGCGACCCGCCAGGGCCGGCGTGCGCAACTGCACCACCGGCAAGGCCTGGTCCCCCGCGGCCAGTTCGACGCTCCAGGTTCGCCGTTGCGGGTCCAGGGTGAGGCGCAGCGGGGCGTGGTACTTGACGGTGAGCGGAATGTTGTTCCCCGGTTGCTCCAGGCGCTGCGGGTCATTGGCGGCGCAGCCGGCGTGGGCGTCGTTCCAGTTACCGTTGCGGACGAACTTGAATCCATGCTCGCCCACGGGAAAGACGCGCTGAAGCACCAGTGTTCCATCGGCCTGCAGCGTGAGGCGATAGCCATCGTCGTCGTTGTGCCAGTTGTTGAACGTCCCCGCCAGGCGCCAGACGCCGTCCGCGGGCAGGGGGCCGACCGTGTTCATCTGCTGGGCCCGGGCGAAGTGGGGCAGCAGCAGCGCCGCCGCCACCGCCAGCGCGAGTCCGGGCAGACGGGCGGGCCGATTGACGATTCGCTTACGCATGGTTGGCGCTCTTCGATTGGGTGGGAGTCGAATCGAGAAGGGAACGGGCCCGGCTCAGTCCTGGGCGGGCGGGCAGCAACTGTCGCGCACGATCAGCGACACCGGCAGCCGCGGGCAGGCCAACTCGCCGTCTTCATAGACGACTTCGCTAGCAGTCGTGCCGTTGCCGTTGCCGTTGCCATTGCCGTTTCCATTGCCGTTCCCATTGCGCGCCTGGCGCTCGCGGCGCTGGGCGTCCTCGACGAAGTCGATCATGGTGCGGCAGGCCAGGATCCCTAACTGGTAGAAGTTCATGTGGATCGTGGTGAGCGGCGGGTCCGCCATCTGGGCCGCGGGAATGTTGTCGCAGCCGACGATGGCAATGTCTTCGCCCGGCCGGCGTCCCATGCGCCGGCAGGCCAGGCAGGCGCCCAGGGCCATCTTGTCGTTGCCGCAGAAGATTGCCGTCAACGCCGGCTCGCGCACCAGGAGTTCGTGGGCGGCCTGCTCGCCGCGCTCGCTCTGGAACTGGCCGTCCACCACCAGTCGATCCGGCAGTTCAATACCGTGCTCCTGCAGGCGATCGACAAACGCGCCCGTGACCTGGGCCGCGGTGTAGACCTCCGCCGCCGGACCGCTGATGTGTCCGATGCGGCTGTGGCCCAGTTGCGCCAGATGGTCCGCCGCGAGTCGGCCCGCTTCCGGGTAGTCGCAGAGGATGGTGCGCAGTTCCCACTGGGGGAAGTGGTTGTTGACCACCATGAAGGGCTTGTCCGCCCCGTCGATCTCCGCCAGGAAGCGGTGTTTCTCCGTCGCCCCCAGGAAGAGAATGCCATCCACCGAGCATTCCTCGATAAGCACGTCGTAGAGCTTCTGGCGCACGAAGTCGCGGCGGGCGACTTGCAGCAGGAGGCGATAGTCGCGGTCGGCGGCGTGATCGTAGATGCCGGAGATGATCTCGCCGAAGTAGGGATCGGCAAAGGCGTGCGAGAGGTCCGGCAAGAGGACTGCCAGCGTGTGGGCGCGATTGTTGGGCAGGCCCCGGGCCAGTCGGCTGGGGCGATACTGCAGCTTGTCGATCGCCTTAAGCACGCGCTGCCGCGTCCCCTCGGAGATGCGGGCATCGCCCTTGTTGAGCACGAGCGAGACCGTGGTGAGGCTCACCCCGGACTCACGTGCCACATCGCGAATTGAGGCGCGGGCCTTGGCCATGGGAACTCCGGGAGGAATCGACCGAGGAAGAAGAGATCTATACCGCAATTCGGCGTTCGAAGCCGATCGGCGGGAGGTCTGCGTCTAGTAAAACACTTTAGCACCATCCCGTCGAAGTGGTAGCGCCGGTCTGTTAAATTCGCGAATTCACCCCCTCCAGACCCCGCCACGCGGGCCGGGATGAGCGGATTCAGGCAGGTTTTGCGCCTTTCGCTCGCGGATTTCCCCAAAACCGCTTGCCCATGCCCTCCCTGGGGATACCCTGAACCAGTATTGGTAAAACAGTTTAGTAGGCCCGCCGCAGTCCCCTGAGAACGCACAGGGGTGGTCACCAGCCCTGTCCGCTCCCACGGGCTGCCCCGGGCTTGCCCATCGACCCGCAAACGTTTGCAGCTTGTTCGACAACCCGTGTAAGGAGGGAAGCTTCCATGAAACTGTTCTTGACGTCTGCGCTGGGCCTTGCCGCCGTTGCCGGCAGCACGCTTGGCGCCACCATCGATGGCGTCGTCGATGCCGGCGAGTATGGCAACATCCTGGCGATCCAGGACACGCCAACCGGCTTTGGCGACAACGCCAGCGAACTCAACGCCGCCTTCGCCAATCTCAACTTCGACGGCTCGCTCGACCTGGCCCTCACCGGCAACCTCGAAGGCAACGGCAACGGCCTGATCATCTTCGTTGACAGCCGGGCCGGCGGCGGCGTGGCCGAGATCCTCCCCGACGGCTACGGCCTGCTCGGCGAGTTCGGCGGCGCTCGCGTCGACGACTGGGGCGGCGACATCAACGGCGATTTCCCCGTCGTGCCACCCGCCGGTGGACCCAGCATCCTCGATCCCGGCTTCAACCCCGAG